>OOCW01000049.1_pt1 | contig 134793 bp, 142 predicted proteins | sample 1671201 | NCBI WGS metagenome assembly OOCW01 (sample SAMN06348132, study PRJEB24527) | human gut metagenome | biome: human gut; feature: ankylosing spondylitis patient; material: feces | host: Homo sapiens | place: China | collected 2015-10
AAGGGAAAGCTCACCTGCGACAAATCCAGTGTTTTCAAGGGTTTGCGGAGAATTTGATAACAAAATATAACAGTTATTAGCTCTCTTAAAACAGGTGAAATCTCAATCGGAAGTTGCAGGATGAAAGTTTAAGAATATGATGATTGTTTTTTTCAGTTATGCTTTTACTGATATTGGTGATGATTCTAGTTATATTTATAAGTGGAACAAGAAGTTGGAATAAAAATAATAATTTTTCCTCTGTTTAAAGGTGGAAGCCAGAGTGGCTGCCAAGCGACAGAGTACGATCCAGGTTGAGGAGACATCTCAGCGGTCCACGGGTATCATAGTACCACCAGTACGTCTTATTACGTTATTTTTGAGGTGGAAAGTGGTGCTTGGATGGAGTTTTCTGTATATGGAAAAAAGTATGGGATGCTTGCAGAAGGAGATGAAAGAAAGCTGATCTTTCAGGACAGTCGTTATCTGAGATTCGAGAGGACAATTTATAATAAGAAGTAGAACCTCCAGTTTGTAGAATTCAAAAATTTAATATGAAATGTGAGATAGAGCGTATGGAAATAAACAAGACGTTCTATTTTTTTGCCTTTTTGAAAAAAGTGATTAAAAAACTATTGGCATTTTGTTACTGGAGTTTGAAAACTATCACAATCAGATAAATCAAAGCAAGTTGAAACGCAAGTGTACTCGTGATTTCATTGAAAGTCTATTAGGTGTTAGGCTTAAAAAATAGTTTTATAAAAATAGGGAGATGTGTTTTGGAACAGGAGGTAAGAGCTATCCTTGATAGATAAGGACAATGCGAAGAAATGGGTTGCTAAAGGGGAATTATCCGAACTCATAACATTTAACGATAACTTTTCAATCGTTAAATAATGTAGTAGATACGATTGACCATACGTACTTATCATATGTAAAAAGGGTAGACGTATTTGCAGTTGTGTCGTTCCACATTGAAAATATTTTAAGATTTGAGAAATTCTAGTGATTTCTTTTTTTATAGCAAGTTATACAAATAATTATTTGTCATATTATAAAGAGTGATTTACAATAAAAATAGGAGGAAAAAGAAAATGAAAGTATTATTAGTTAATGGTGGACCACATCCTAAAGGATGTACAAATCGTGCTTTAGAAGAAGTAGAAAAAGCATTAAAGGAAGAAGGAATAGAAACGCTTATTTATCATATTCCAAATGTTCCTTTACAAGATTGTATTGCTTGTGGATCATGTGCTAAAACAGGTAAATGTGTTTTTGATGATTGTGTTAATGAATTTGCCTCTATGGCTAAAGATGCTGATGGCTTTATCTTTGGAACACCTGTCTATTATGCGCACCCAACAGGTAAAATTCAAAGCTTTATGGATCGTGTTTTTTATAGTGCTAAATCTGCATTTGTTCATAAACCAGCAGCTGTGATTTCTTCATCAAGAAGAGCAGGAAGTGTCACAAGTATGGATGTTTTAAACAAGCATTTAAGTATTTCTGAAATGCCTATTGTCACATCAAACTATTGGAATGAAGTGCATGGACATACACCAAGTGATGTTGAACAAGATATAGAGGGATTAGATACAATGTATGCATTAGGTAAAAATATGGCTTGGATGTTAAAATGCATTGAAGCTGGTAAAAAAGCAGGAATTGAAATTCCTCAAAATACAAAGAGAACGACAAACTTTATTCGTTAAAATGAAAACACTGTATGTTTCTGATTTAGACGGGACGCTTTTAAATAGTCAACAACAAACATCGACCTACACCAATCAAACAATTGAAAAGCTTGTTAATCAAGGAATGTTGTTTTCTTATGCGACCGCAAGATCTTATTATTCAGCCAAACCAGCAACCAAAGGCTTAAGTGCAAAAATCCCTTTGATTCTTTATAATGGCGCCTTTATTATTGATAATCAAAGCCAAGAAATTTTAGTATCTAATTTCTTTTTAAAAGAAGAAGTCAACGATTTAACTCAGTATTTTAATCAAAAAAATTTTTATCCTATTGTCTATGCTTTTATAAATGCACAAGAAAAATTTAGTTATATTCCTAATAGATCAACCAAGCAACAACTAGATTTTATAAGTACACGTAATGATAAAAGAAAAAATCCAATTGAAAATAATCTCTTTCAAGGAGATGTTTTCTATGTTTCATGTATTGCTTCAAAAAAACAATTAGAAGGTTTTTATCATGATTTAAAAGATTATTATCAATGCTTATTTTCTAAAGATATTTATAGCCAAGATTGGTGGTTAGAAATCTTACCAAAAAAGGCGACAAAAGCGCACGCTATTTTACAATTAAAAGAATATTTAAACTGTGATAAAGTAGTTGTGTTTGGTGATGGTTTAAATGATCTTTCTATGTTTGAAATAGCTGATGAAAGTTATGCTGTTGAAAATGCTTGTCGAGAACTTAAAGAAAAGGCAACAGGTGTTATAGGACATCATGATCAAGAGAGTGTAGCTCAATATTTGAAGGAAAATTATAAGGGATAATATGAAAGATTTATATTATGTTTTAATGTATAATCATTTAGGTAATGTAAAACAATGCAAAACTCTCATTAAGCATGGCTTAATTAAAGTAAATGGCCTTGTTGAAACAGATGCTAAAAGAAAAATAACAGAAGATGATTGCATAGAATATCAAAATAGAATACTAAATAGTCAACCTTTTACTTATATCATGCTTAATAAGACCCAAGGTTATATATGTGCAAATAAAGATGAAAAAGAAAAATGTGTTATTGATTTAATAGAAGAAAAAGATTGTTTTTGTTTAGGAAGATTAGATAGAGATACGACAGGTTTACTTCTACTCACAAATGATAAAAGTTTAAAGAAACTCTTATTACCTCAAAATCATGTAGATAAGGTTTATTTGGTCGAAGCTAAAAGGAGACTAAGTAAAAAGGATAAAGAGATTTTTGCTAGGGGGATTGTTATTGATGAAAATATTCAATGTCTACCTGCAAAGATGGATATCATTGATGATTATTGGTGTTATGTAACGATTCAAGAGGGGAAATATCATCAAATAAAGAAGATGTTTTTATCGTTAAATAATGAAGTGGTTTCTTTAAAAAGAATCTCTTTTGATCAAATACAATTAGACTCTTCATTAAAAGAGGGAGATTATCGTTTTCTAACAAAAGAAGAAAGAAATAAGCTTATAAAAAAAGCGGCTCAATGTTGAGTCGCTTAAACTTTTTCTGTCGTTAAAATAACAATAACAGCTCCTACAATAGATAAAATGATACCAGCAAGTAAAACATGACCAACACCTAAAGCATCAAGCATAATTCCTCCGGCGAAGTTTGCAAAAACACCAGATAAAGTCATTGAAGTAGTAACTAAAGATTGTCCTTTAACGCGATCTGCTAAGGCAATTTTTTCATTGACATAATAAACAGAAGCAGGAATAAATAAAGCATAGGCAAACATTTGACATACTTGGGCAAGGTAAATCATAATCATATTTGTCGCAAAATATGTAAGGGCATGTTTGACACAGAACATTAAAATTGAAAACTTGATAAGGGTTCCACAATTGATTTTTTCAGACATTTTAGAAAAGAATGCCATTGTTGGAAGTTCTAACATAGCTGCTACGAAAACAGCATTTCCCATATCTGCACTTGTACCACCAATATTTGTAATAATTTGAATAAAGAAGTTATTAATGATGGTATGAGCAAAATAAACAAGGACGAATCCTACTAAAAATAAGATGAATTTTTTATATTTCATACAGAATTTACCAAAAGAAAGTTGTTCAGTTTCTTCTTGTGGTGTTTCTACTTGTTCAACATCATTTTTAAATTCTTTTGGTAATACAAACATTTTAACAACAATAAATAATAAAACAGTGAACAAAATATAGAAAAGAGGTAAAATACCTGGAGAAAAACTTTCAACAATATGTCCTAAAGCTAAAGAAGCAATCGCATAAGCTACCGAACCTAAACCTCTAGCAAGACCATAGTTAATTTCAATACCATGTTGTTCAAAAGCAAAAGCAAGAGAATTCATCAGTGGCATAATTGATGACATAATTGAAAAGATAGTAACAACTAAAAATAAAACAAATAAAGCACTTCCTGGAATTAGATAAAGGATGGCTGATAATGCGATAACCACTAAAATGATAGGAGCCATAATATTTCTAATTTCAATATTTTTATGATTGTCAGCAAAAGAGGCAAGCATAGGTTGCAATAAAACAGCGATAATACTTGAAAGAGCTAAAGCAATCCCAATTTGTGAGTTAGAACAACCTTTATCTAATAAAAAGACAGAGGCATAACCCATCATTGCTGCAAAAGCAGCAAAATAAAAGATTTGACTTCCCGCATATTTCAAGTTAAGACTACGATTTTTTTTCATAAACATTTCCTTCCTTGATACATATTCGTTATTTTTATTTTATCATATAAACAGAAAATGTAAGCGCTTTTTTATTTTATGAAAAAATTCATTCTCTTTTACCTGTTTGTAAACTATAATAAATGTGGTGATACAATGAAAGAAATAATGATAATTACAGGAGCAAGTTCTGGTATGGGAAAAGAATTTGCTAGACAAATTGAAAAGAAATATCAAGTTGATGAATTATGGGTGATTGCTAGAAGAAAAGAAAGATTGGAAAGTCTAAAAGAAATATTAGAAACAAAAGTAAAAGTACTTGCTTTAGATTTAACACAAAAAGAATCATTTGAAATACTTCAGGAAGCTTTATTTAAAGAAAAACCAAGAGTGAAAGTTCTTGTTAATTGTTCAGGCTATGGAAAATTAGATCATTATGAAAATATGTCGTTAGAAACAATTGAAAATATGATGAATTTAAATATGCTGGCAGTTGTCAAAATGGTCAATACTATTTTACCTTATATGCATAAAGAAAGTCATATTGTTAATTTTGCTTCATGTAGTGGCTACATGCCAATTCCTTATTTAAATATTTATGCTGCTTCTAAAGCTTTTGTCCTTAATTATTCAAGAGCATTAAATGAAGAATTGAAGTATCGAGGGATTCATGTATTAGCTATTTGTCCTTATTGGGTTGAAACAGAATTCTTTGATCGTGCTGTTGAAAAAAATAAAAAGCCCGTGGTTATCCGTTATGGAAAAGTATATCAAGCAAAAGATGTTATAAAAAAAGCAATTAAAGATATGGAAAGTTCTAATGATGTTTCCCTTTATGGAACGATAAATAAAATACAAATATTAGGGATGAAGGTTTTACCACATCGATTTGTTAAAAAGATTTGGATGGCTTATCAAAATTTAGATGGAACAAGGAAGATAAGATAGATTGTATTTAATTAAAAAAATCTTTAAAATTAGAGAATTTTTTATTAAAGTGTGATAAGATAAAATCAGTGAAATAGAGAGGTATGTATGATGAAAAAATTTATTAGACAAAATATAGATCATCAACCAATTGTTGATAATGTTTTTAAAATCGTAAGTTTAGCAAATGATGCAATTGCTAAAAAAGGAAAAGAAAATATTGTCAATGCGACAATTGGTTCATTATATGATGAAGATGGAAATTTAGTTGCATTAGATACCGTATTTAATACGTATAACAGTTTAGATAATAGAACAAAAGCAAAATATGCTTCAAGTTTTAGTGGAAATCCTAACTTTAGACAACAAGTTTATAATTGGGTCGTACAAGATACAAAACTTGATTTATGTCATAGTGTTATTGGAACACCTGGAGGATCAGGAGCAGTAAGTTCAACCATTTTAAATGTTTTAGATGAAGGTCAAACTTTAATTATTCCTCATATTGCTTGGGGTAATTATAAATCAATGGCAACGATTGCTAATTGTAAAGTACAAACATATCAAATGTTTGATGGAAATCATTTTAATATCACAAGTTTTAAAGAAACTTTAACTGAAGTAATGGCAAGACAAGGTAAAGTTTTAGCGATTATCAATGATCCATGTCATAACCCAACAGGATATTCTATGACAGTTGAAGAATGGAATCAAGTGATTGATTTTTGTAATGAATTATCACAAAAAGGACCTGTTATTATTTTAGATGATATTGCTTATATTGACTATTCTTATAACTTAGAAAGATCAAGAGATTATATGAATGCATTTAATCGTATGAATGATCAAGTCATGATTGTTGTAGCATTCTCTTGTTCTAAAACATTAACTTCTTATGGTTTAAGATGTGGTGGTGCTGTTATTTTAGCGAAAAATCATGAAGATGTAAGATCACTTGAAATCTTGATGGAAAAACATGCCAGAGCTTCTTGGTCAAATATTCCTAATGCAGCAATGGAAAACTTTGTTAAAGTTACAACAGAACATAAAGATGAATTTAACGAAGAAAAAGGAAAATATGTTGATTTATTAAGACAAAGATGTGAAGTCTTTAAAAAAGAAGCAGATGAATGTGGTTTAACGTATTATCCATATAAAGAAGGTTTCTTTGTGACTTTAAAAGTAGAAGATGATGATTTATTAACACGTTTCCATGAAGCAATGCTTGCTCAAAATATTTATACAATTAAAGTCAATAAAGGTATTCGTGTTGCTTTATGTTCTTTATCAGTAGAAAAATGCCAAGGACTTGCCTTTAAAATGAAAGATATTTTAGATAGTTTAAAATAATCGGGAAAACCGGTTATTTTTTATGGAAAGAAGAAAGTATTTATTTAAAGGCAGAGTTCAAGGGGTTGGTTTTCGTTTTCGTTGCTTTTCTATCGCAAATGAATTAAAATTAACGGGGTTTGTAAAAAATGAATATGATGGTTCGGTTTCTATGGAAGTTCAAGGAGAAGGAATGCAAATAGAAAGAATGATAGAAAAATTGTATCAACAACCATTTATTGAAATAGAACAAATCCATTATCATTTATTAAATATCAAAGAAAATGAAAAATCATTTGAAATACGCTATTAAGGAGGATATATGAAAACAATTGCTATTGTGGCAACAGGTGGTACGATTGCTGGTACTGGTAAAAAAGGAAAAACAGCAGCTTATCATGCAGGAGAAATTGATATTGATTCAATTATTGAAACAATTCCAGAAATTAATGAAGTCGCACATATTAAAGAATATCAATTAATGAATATTGATAGTAATGAAATGACACATGAAAAATGGTTGATTTTAAAAAATAACATTGAAGAAATCTTATCTGATGACACCATTGATGGTGCAGTCGTTACCCATGGGACAGATACTTTAGATGAAACAGCTTATTTTTTAACTTTGACATTAAATACACCAAAGCCTGTTGTTTTAACAGGAGCAATGCGTCCAGCAACAGCAACGAGTGCAGATGGTCCATTTAATCTTTATCAAGCTATTTGTTTAGCTTGTCATGGAGAATCATATAATCGAGGTGTTCTAGCATTATTTTCTAATACGATTTATTCAGGAAGAGATATTGAAAAAGTCAATAACTTTAAAATCGATGCATTTGATCAAAGATCACTAGGATGTTTAGGATATATGCAAGATCAAGAAGTTTACTTCTATACCCAAACAAGTAAAATTCATACAGTGAAATCACGTTTTAACAAACGTATTGATTCTATTAAAAGTGTAGCGATTGCTTTTTATTACAGTGGTGCGGATGCTAAAATCTTATATGATCTTGCAAATAATCATGAAGGGATTGTTATTGCGGGATCAGGAAGTGGAAATTATAGCCAAGCATGGCTAAAAGCAATTGAAGAACTTTCAGAAAAAGGAATTATTTTTGTACGTTCTTCGCGTATTTCACAAGGGATTGTTTTTGATGATGAAATTTTTGATCCACATCATTTATGTATTTCTTCAAATACATTATCACCACAAAAAGCAAGAGTTTTACTCATGCTTGCTTTAACACAAACACATGATCGTGATGAAATCAGAGAAATCTTTTTACAATATTAGAAGGAGAAATCCTTCTTTTTTTATATGTTTCTAATTGTTAGTCAGTATTAATATAAAATTAAAAATGTTTATATTAAGAATAATTGATAGCTATGATACAATTTATGTTTAGAGAAAATCAATTAATTTTGGTGAATATTAGATCAAAATTTATCAATTAACAGTAAGACAATTTTTTAGATAAAAAACTATTTTATGTTATTTATTCAACTTTATGCATTGTCTGGAGTATAATGAACTTATAAAGCAAAGTATTATTTTAATTTTATGTGAAAAAGGGGGAGAGTAATATGAAAACTCAAGAAGAATATTTCAATGATTTAAAGAAAGGTACATCATTAGTGGAACTACAAAATTATATTAATAATGTTTTAGAAATTAGAGGATTCAACAATCAGTCAATAGAATTAAAATTAATGTTATTAATGGAAGAAGTGGGTGAGCTAGCAAAGTCTATTAGAAAGGATTCAACAAGTTTACCAATTGATAGATGCAAAATAAATAATTATTCTCCTATTGAAGAAGAAATTGCGGATGTATTAATAGTTTTATTTTCAATAGCTAATAAATTACAAATTGATTTGTATGATGCATTTTTAAAAAAGGAAAGGGAAAATATAAAAAGAAAATGGAAGAAATAAATAAAAAACAAATGTATTATCTTTTAATATCAACGTTATTTCATCAATCACAAAATACAAATACTACATTACAAAATAGTCTTAAATTAGTTGAAGAATTGGAAAAAAAGAACTATGTATGTACTGAAAGAGAATTAACGGATTTATTTTATAAACAAGGCATTAAACACAGATTTCCTAATAAAATGATAGATTATCTAGATAGTATGTTTGACACTTTAAAATATGATTTTAAAGATATAAATAATGTTTTTCAAGTAACCAATTTTATTGAATTAAAAAATAATTTATTGAAATTTAAAGGAATTGGAGAACATAAAGCACAAATTTGCATACTAAAGTATATGATTTTGCAAGGAAAAAGTATTGATATTGATGATTATGATCAAATGTTAAATAATTGTTGTTCCTTGGATGAGACTTTATTTCGTGAAATAGAAATAATTAAGAAATTAAGTACTAGAAATACAATTTAAAAATTATATACGTATATTCAAAAACATTAACTCTATATTTTTATATAAAGGAGAAAGCGTGATGAAAGTTTTAGTTTTAGGTGGTACGAGATTCTTTGGTATTCATTTGGTTGATGAATTATTAAAAAGTAATTGTGATATAACAATAGCAACTAGAGGATTAACTAGTGATTCTTTTGGAAATAAAGTTAAAAGAATTAGATTGGATAGACATGATGAATTAAGTATAATTAATAACCTTAGTGACAAATCTTTTGATGTAATATATGATAACTTGGCATATTGTTCCAATGATATAGAAATATTATTACCACATATTCATTGTGGAAAATATATTGTTACGTCTTCTACATCTGTTTACAATCCTTTAAAAGGAGATGTAAAAGAAACTGATTTTGATTCAATAACTTATCCATATATTAATTGTAAACGAAATGAAGTTGAATATGCAGAAGGGAAACGTCTTGTTGAGGCTGCAATATTACAAAAATTTAATGATATAAACTATATTTGTGTTAGATTCCCATTTGTTATAGGAAAAGATGATTATACAGGAAGATTGATTAAGTATATAAAATGTTATAGAGAAAAGAAAAATTTATATGTAAATAATATAAAAAATAAGATGAGTTTCGTAGATTCTAAAGAAGCTGGGAAATTTCTAGCATTTTTAAAAGATGTAAATGATTTTAAGGGATGTATTAATGCTGCTAGCGATGGGGTTTTATCAATATATGAGATTTTATCAATACTAGAGCCGAATAAAAATGTTCTTGATAAAAACATTTCTGAGTTATTTTTAAAAAAGACTACAGAAATTGCTCCATACAATGATGTAGAAAGTTACCAAATAAATACTGCTCTTGCTAAAAAATTAGGTTTTAGATTTTCAAATATTAATTCATGGATTAATTCATTAATTAAAGAATATACAAAATAAATTATTAGTTAGGTAAATTGGGTAAAAGATAGTAATAATAACAAGAACGATACATCTAGCACAACGATATTTTTGATTTTAAATATAGAGCTTTATAATATTAGAAGGAGAAATCCTTCTTTTTTTAGCATAAAGTATGTTGAAATTATGTTAGCTAAAGCTAATGGAGGAATTCTATGAAAGTTTATACATTTGGAGATCAATCAAAGCCAGTAATGATGTTGTTTCCAGGAACGTGTTGTTATTGGAAAAATAATTTTGGACATGTTATAGAAGGGTTAAAAGAATATTTTTATGTCGCAATTGTCAGTTATAGTGGTTTTGATGAAACAGAACACTCTACTTTTATCTCTGAATTAGATGAAACAAAAAAGATTGAACAATATATTCAAGAACATTTTGATGGTTATATTTTTGCTGCTTACGGTTGTTCACTTGGCGGATCTTTTGTATCTTTACTGGTAAGTAGAGAAAACATTCATATCGATCATGCGATTATTGGTTCAAGTGATATGGATCAAACTTCTAAGCTTCTTGCAAAACTACAAACTGCACTTGTAATGTCCATTATTTATCCTTTAATTACAGGCAAAGGAAGTAGACTAGCTAAAAAATTTATTTCTAAAAGAATGAATACTCAAGATGAAAATGCAAATTATCGAAAGAAATTCATGGAACTCATGGGTATAGGAAGTGGCATTGATTTTTCTTTTATTTCTAAAGAATCAATGAAAAATCAATTTTGTAGTGACTTATATACAAAAGTGGGTCAACAAATCCAAGTACCTCATACAACAATTCATGTATTCTATTCAAAAAAGATGGGTGAAAAGTATCGAAAACGTTATGAAAAATATTTCAAACAACCTGATATCATTGAATTTGATTTAAGACATGAAGAATTGTTGTTGGATGCTTCTCGTTGGGTCAAAGAAGTATGTAAGGCTTGTCAGATTGTTTGATATTTAAAATAAATTAAATGTGTTGATTAAAAAAATAATCATGCTTCAAGTATAAATACGTAATATTAAAAAGGAGAAAGAGTATGAAATTATATTATCCTGCCATTTTCTTAAAAGAAAACGATGGAAGATATTCAGTTTCATTTTCTGATGTTTTAGAAGCAATAACATGTGGGCATGATTTTGAAAATGTTGATATAAAAGAAACTGTTGTAAAGATTGAATTGAATTTAACTGGATTAGATGACAAAAAAACTAATTTTATAATTATAAAAAAGAGTAATGAATCAGGAAAACTGAATCATTACTCTTTTACGTATACAGCAAAGTTTTTATCCTCACAATAAAAATCACCATAACCATCTTCATTAATAAGAACTCTTTGATAACCATTAAAGACATTGACATAATAACAATGGCGATCTTCTTTACCAACATACATTGATTTAATACCACCATTTGAATTCGTCATAATAATTGCCATTGCTTTTGTTTCAGTATGTCTTGTCCAACCAATTAAATGAGGATGATCAAAATAATCTTCTTGATTTCCTTCGTTATATTGTTTTCTTAAAGAAAGGAGCTGGTGAAGCATTTCTTTTTTTGAAGAAACATTTTCATAATCAATACCTTCTAAATCACCATAGAAAACACAAGGATACCCTGATTTTCTTAAAAGAGTTAAACAATAAGCATGTCCTTTAAACCAATCAGGAATGAAAGAGGCTAATGATTGACTTGGTTCCGTATCATGATTATCGACAAAAGTAACTGCATTTGAAGGATACATGGAAACAAGCGTTTGATCAAAAATATGAGAAAAATCATAATTTTCATTATGACTTGCATCATAAAAATGATAGTGAAGAGGAACATCAAATAAAGACATTTCAAAATTGACTTCTTTTAAATACTTTTCTAAATGATACACATCTCCGTGCCAATACTCACCAACCGTAAATAATTCTTTATTAAAATCGTGATATATTTTTAGTAAGAGGTTTTTATAAAAAGAAGCGGGAATATGTTTAACAGCATCGAGACGTAAGCCATTGATTTTAGTTAAATTTATATACCAATAAAGCCATGAGGTAACTTCTTGAACGGTTTCTTCATTTCCAAAATCTAAATCCGCTCCCATTAAATAATCATAATTGCCATTTTCATCATCGACTTCTTGATCCCAACTTTTTTGATCAAAAAGGAAAATGGTATTACGATGGGTCTTTTCATCATAATCAATCCCATCAAAATGATACCAATGCCAAATAAAATCAGAATATTTTTTATTTCTACCAGGAAAAGTAAAAAGAGTATAGACTTTAATTTGTTCATCACCAGAAATGATTTCATTAGTATTTTGACGATTGACTTCTTTTGCATTAACGATTTCAGTACCATCAGCCCCCATTTTATGATTCAAGACAATGTCTCCATAGACATTGATTCCTGCTTTTTGAAAAGCTTGAATACACGCTAAATAATCTTCTTTTGTTCCATATTTTGTTTCAATACTTCCTTTTTGATTAAATTCTCCTAAATCATAAAGATCATAAACACCATAACCATTATCATGAATACCGCCAACGCCTTTATAAGCAGGTGGTAACCAAATAGCTGAAAAACCCATTTCTTTATAAGATTTTACTTTTTCTTGAAGTTGTTTCCAAAGTTTCTCTTCAGGTTTTATATACCAATGAAACCCTTGTAATAAAACACCATTTTCCATTTTTTTCACCTCATTGAAACTATTATACATCATTTTATTTCATTTTCCTAAAAGATGCGTTAAAATAAAGAAAATTAGGGGGATTATATATATGTATGAATTAATATCAAATTTAATTCTTTATGGGAATTTACCAAAGGATGAAATTTTAGTACAACTTGCTAAGTTGTTATCAGATGATGAAAAATCAAATCATGAACTTCGTCAAGAAATTTACGGTCAAATAAAAAGATTATTAGAACTTGCAACTCAATATGGATTTAATGATAATTTATGGCATAATTATTTGACTTATTTATTAATGACAAATGAAAATCCATTTAGTATGACTTGTGAAAAACAAGGGGCAAGAGAAGGTACGGTCAATCATTTTGCTTTAAATGATTTTAAAGTGTTCTATGAATTATTTCATTATGATTTTAGTACAATAGAAAAGGAATTAAATATTGATTGTTTTTCAACTCTTGCTAATTATAAAGCTTTATCAAAACCAGAATTGATGTACAACAAGAATGTTTCTTTAAAAGTTCAAGAACTTTCAAAGAAACTAGAAGAAACAAAGAATGAACAAGAATTCTTTGATGTTGTAACACAATTCTACAAAGATTATGGAGTAGGTATGTTTGGTTTAAATAAAGCCTTTAGAATTGCGACAAGTCATGAAAACTATGTAGAATTAAAACCAATTAATAATATGGATGAAGTTGTTTTAGATGATTTAGTTGGTTATGAAATTCAAAAGAAAAAGTTATTAGATAATACTGTAGCTTTTGTTGAAGGAAGAAAAGCAAATAATGTTTTACTTTATGGGGATAGTGGAACAGGTAAATCAACAAGTATTAAAGCAATTGTAAATGAATTTTATGATCAAGGTCTAAGAATGATTGAAATCTATAAACATCAGTTTAAAGATTTATCAAATATTATTGCGATGATTAAAAATAGAAATTATCGTTTTATTATCTATATGGATGATTTATCATTTGAAGAATTTGAAATTGAATATAAATTCTTAAAAGCAGTAATTGAAGGTGGAGTTGAAACAAAACCTGAAAATATTCTTATTTATGCAACAAGTAATAGAAGACATCTTATTAAAGAAAACTGGTCTGACCGTAATGATGTTGTTCAAGAAAATGGAATGCATCAATCAGATACCATGGAAGAAAAACTTTCATTAGTTAATCGTTTTGGGGTTAAAATCAATTATTCTAAACCAATGAAAAAAGAATTTAATCATATTGTTTTAGAATTAGCTCATAAAAATAATATCCAAATGGATGAAAAAGAACTATTATTAGAAGCGAATAAATGGGAACTTTCTCATGGTGGAACATCAGGAAGAACTGCTCAACAATTTATCAATTATATTTTAGGATTGGAGGAATAAATATGGAAGCTATTCAAGCACTTACAACTCGAAGAAGCTGTCGTAGTTTTAAACAAGAACAAATCAAAGATGAAGAATTAAAAACTATCCTTGATTGTGGTTTAAATGCCCCTAGTGGAATGAACAAACAATCAAGTAAAATCGTGGTAGTTCAAAATCAAGAAGAAATCAAAGAATTATCTAAGTTAAATGCTTTCATTTGGGGTAAAGAAGCAGATCCTTTTTATGGAGCACCAACAGTATGTTTTATCTTTGTCCCAAAAGATGAAAGTAATGGTATAAAAGATGGTTCATTAGTGATTGGTGCTATGCAGACAGGAGCTTATGCATTAAATATAGGTTCTTGTTGGATCAATCGTTGTAAAGAAATGTTTGAATTAGAAAAAGGCCAAGAATATCTTCGAAAATGGCATTTAGAGGATTACGTTGGTATTGGTTGTTGTATTTTAGGATATGTTGAAAAAACATTACCTGAAAAGAAAATTTTAGAAAATCGTATTATTCAAGGATAGGAGAATGAATATGGATAACAAAACTTATGAATATGTTGAAGATCGTTCAATGACGATACAACAATACATTAACAATATTTTTAAATGGATGGTTATTGGTGTTTTAACAACTTTTGTGACAGCTTTTGCTTTAGAAAGAACCTCTTTTATGGCACATGCTGGTGTATTACCTTTACTTCTTGTAGTTTTTCAATTTGCGGTTGTTATTGGTTTATCAAGACGTTTAATGACAATGAAACCAATTACGGCAAAAGTTCTTTATATGATCTATTCAGTCATTACTGGTGTGACATTTTCTTATGTTATTGCAAGCTATACTTCCTTTAGTGTTGCACTTGCTTTTTTAGTAGCAGCCATCTACTTTGGTGTGCTTGTTGTACTAGGAACAGTGATTAAAATGGATCTAACAAGAATTGGAACAATCTGTCTAGCAGGATTATTTGTTTATATTATTTTTTCAGTTATTGTGATGATTTTTCATTTAGGTGTGGGAACACTTATTATGCCACTTATTTCACTTGCATTATTTGCAGGAATTACGGCATATGATATGCAAAAATCATTACAACTTTATAATTATGCTTCATCTAATCCAGAAATGTTAGAAAAATTAAGTATTTATGGAGCATTTAATCTTTATTTAGACTTTGTTAATATCTTCTTAGATATTCTTCAATTATTAGGAGATAATAAGTAAAAAATTATATATATTAAATGAATAACCCTTTTGCTATTGCAAAAGGGCTTTTATTTTAGATTGCTATTTTTATAATCATCAATTTCTTTAAGAATTTGATATAAGTATTTTTGTTCTTTTTTATTCTTTGATGAGAAAAAATCATATATTTGTAAAGGAATGCTCTCTTCATTTTGTTTTTCTTCTATTTTTTCAAATAATTGCGAAAGAGGAATATTAAGAGCTTGAGCAACTTTTTGGATGCTTTCTAATGTAGCATTCTTTTCTCCTCTTTCCAATTGTCCAATATAAGTTGGATGACAGTTAGCTAGTTCTGAAAGTTGTTCTTGACTAAGATTTTTTTGAATACGATAATTTCTTATACGTTGACCAATAATAAATTTAATATTTTCCATTTTATCACCTATTAAAAGTCTATAAACATTTAATCATTCATGCTATATACTATAGATATTGTTATAAACTATATGATATACTATAAATAGTTATATTAAAAATATATAAAGTATTTATAGGTGAGGGGAATGAATTTATTTTTTTATATTTTAAGTATTATTGGTTTTTTTTTATATGTACAAACATCAAATTATTTTTACTATATCTTTTTTCATGAAAATATTCATAGAAAACGATTTGTATTAATTATTTTTATACAAATATTAGGGGCTATTATTTATCCCTATTTAAAATCAAAGAGTGCTTTACAAGCGAGTGGAATGAGTTATACCTTGTTTTTTTTAAGTTCTTTTCTTTATGGAATTTCTTTAAAAGATAGGTTGATTTATTATTTATTTTTAATAGCGATTAATATATGTGGAGAAATGATATCTTCTTCTTGTTTGATGTTCATTTTCAGTTTTATTTTTAATGTAGATAAGATATTTTTGGATACGATTCTTAAAACCAATCAAATTTATTATTTAATTGGATTAATAAGTGCCGTTTTATCTGTTTTTTTGGTAATCAAATATATTGAAAGTATAAGTAAAAATGTAGCGAACAAACAACTAAAACAAATTATTAAGATATGTTTTTTACCACTTGTTCTTGTGTTTACGACTTTAAATACCATTTATGCAACAGATAAAAATACTTTTATGATAGCAGCAATAGGAAGCTGGATTATTGTCATCAGCGCTAGTTTCATTATTGTCAAAGGTATTAATAAATATCAAATATTGCAAAAAGAAAGTATAAAAAATAAAGCAAAACAGGAAATTTTAAATTTACAGATTGAAGATATGACAACAATTGATCAACATTATAGAAATATTAGAAGAGGTAATCATGATTTTAAAAATCATTGTTTAGTTGTACTTAATATGTTGAAAAGTCATGATGAGAATGTAAAAGAATATCTTTTATCAATGAAAGACAGTTATCAAAGTGAGGAAAGCAAGAAATGAAATATGTATTGATATTGGTAATGGTTTTATCACAAGCATCTTTTTGTATAGCTGTTTATTCAAGAAGTTATGTGCAAAAGATTAATAGTAAAATTATTGTATTTTTGTTTTACGGGTCATATCTCATTTTTATATTTACTTATTTGTTTATTTTTTATCGTTTAGTAAAATACATACATTTAGAAGAAGAAACTAAATTATTAATCCAATTAAATGATATAAAAAGAAAACAAAAACAGGATATTGAATTTATGATTGAAGAGGAACAAAAGAATAAAGAAAAGATAGTAAAACAAATAAATTGTGTTATTCAACAAATAGGTTGTGATAGATATGAGCAGGCTGAAAAATCTTTTTTAGAAATATATGATGATTTTAAATCTAATTATACACAGACATATTGTGATAATGCCTATGTAAATGCTGTTATTTCTAATAAAAAGAGTTTGATGGATAAATATAAAATAGATTTTAATTGTCAAATACTTCTACCAAATAATCTATCATTAGATGTGCTTGTGTTACCAACGATTCTTTTCAATATTTTAGATAATGCAATTCAAGCAAGTAAAGAAACGCATAAGAAATTTATTTATTTAAAAATTAATTATACCAATAACTTTATTTTGATATATATGAAAAATAGTAATTATCAAACAAATAATACAGATAAATCAGGAATACATGGATATGGAACTTCTATTGTTGAAGATATTATTCAAGAAAATGAAGGAACTTGTGATTGGAATAATGATGATGATTTTTTTGAAACAACCTTGATGTTAAAGTATAGAGGAGTTGAAAATAATGTTGATAGGGATAGTTGAAGATGATGTTCATTATTTAGAGTTATTAAAAATAAAACTAAATGCTTATAAACAAGAAGTGGATGAGATTAGATGTTATAGAAATCCGCAAAGTTTTGATTATGACGTAATAAATCAAAAGTTGGAGTTTGACATTCTTTTATTGGATATAGAACTAGGAAAGGAAAATGGAATAGATCTTGCTTTAAAAGTGAATGAGGTAACACCTTATACTCAAATAATTTATATTACAGCTTATATGCAATATGTAAGTGATGTTTATCAGAGTAAACATACTTATTTTATTGATAAGGAAAAACTAGATAAATACTTGCCATCAGCAATAAAGAAGGCAAAAGAAAATATTAATCATCTAAAATCTCAATATTTGTATATATCTTGGAATAAACAAAAAAATGAAGTTTATCAAAAAGATATTATTTACATAGAAAGAAAAACAAGAGTATCTTATGTTTATACAAAAAAAGAAGTTTATAAAACTTCTTTAAAAATAAATGAATTGATTTTATTACTAAATGATTCTTTTTGTATTTGTCACAAAAGTTTTATAGTACATATGGATTATATAAAAGATATTAATCATAATAGTGTTCAATTAATGAATCAACAAATAATCCCTATTAGTAGAAGTCAAAAAGAAGCATTTAAAAAGTTATATAATAGATATTTACTAACTAACAAGTAGGCTGAAAAAGCTTACTTTTTTTGCTAAAAATGACACATATTTACAAAAAAATATAGATAAAAAAAGTGGATAAAAATATGTGATATTTTAAATATAGGAATTCTAATTGTACAATAATTAGAAACTTAAGAAAGGGGAAGAAAATAATGAAAAGAGTTTTGAAAGTATTAAATGTTTTTTTAATTTTATTGCTTGTTGTAGGATGCACTACATCTCAATCAGTTACTCAAAAATTAGCAGGAGAGTATATAGATTATGATGACGATGGGGATGTAAATAAAACAATTATATTAGAAAAACCAAAAAGCGGAGATGATACATCAGGAAATGCTACATATAAACTTCATGATGCTAATGATACAATATATTATGGAACATACAAAGTTTATGAAAATTCTAAGACTGTAGTTATTGAATATGATGATTACTCACTTTCAGGTGATAGTATTGAGTTAACTTTTGATTTAGATAACAATACATTATCTGATCATTATCTTGTATTTGAAAAGCAATAATATATAAATTTTATTATTAAATTTTTTATATGATGATTAGCAAATGTTTCTTTAGTATTTATTTAAGTGTGACAATTATTTTGCCACACTTTTTATAAAGTAAAAAATGTCATATAAATGTCAAAAACGTCACATTAACTATTTGTTATCTTTGTGCGTGATAAAATTTATTATAGCTAGTTTAAATATGATTTTAGGGAGGAAAGACGAAATGGATAATGAATGGATTGATATAAATGAGGTTGATATTCCACTTATTAAAGATAATAAACGAACTGAAAGAATTATTATAAGAGAGCATATAGAGCCTATTACAGAAAGACAAGATATTGAAGAAAAAACAGTTTTGTTAGCTTCTCAAAATGATGATGAAGAGACAGTACTTTTAGAACAAAATAGAGAGATTGCATTTATTAAAAGAATAAAAACAAATGAAATTATTATTATAAATAAAAATGAATTTTTATTAGGAAAAGCAAGTACTTGTGATTTTGTTATTTCTAATAATCCTGCAATTAGTAGACAACATGCAAAGATTTCATTAATAAATGGAAATTATTATTTAGAAGATTTAAATTCATTAAATCATTCTTTTGTTGAAAACGAACAAATTAATAAACCTGTTATTTTGAATGACACCATGATTTTTAATTTGGCAGATGAAGAATTTCAATTTTTCTTATCAAACGAGGATAAATAAATGGAGAATAGTTCATTAAATACTTATAAGATTGTAAGAAAACTTGGTGAAGGTGGAGGAGGAATTGTTTATTTAGCCTATCATACACGTTTACAAAAACAAGTTGTATTAAAAGAAATAAAAAATTCTCATAAAATAAAGAACTGTAGAAGAGAAGTTGATATTCTAAAAGGATTACATCATACCTATTTACCAGAAGTATATGATTTTATAGAAATAGATGGACACTTATATACTGTTATGAGTTATATACCTGGTAAATCATTTCAACAACTAGTACAAGAGGGACATCGTTTTAAACAAAGTCAATTAAGAAGGTGGGGGATGCAATTATGTAGTGCATTAGATTATTTACATAACCAAAAACCACCTATCATTCATAGTGATATAAAACCAGCAAATATAATGTTAACTCCACAAGGAAATATTTGTTTGATTGACTTTAATATCTCATTTTTTCTTGATGGGACGGCAATTGTTGGATATACACATGGTTATTCTTCCCCGGAACAAAAATCAATTGCTTTTCATGAAAATAAAGAAGGTATTGTTGTAGATGATAAAACGGATATATATAGTGTAGGAGCTGTATTTTATTATCTTATTACTGGTGAAAAAATCAATTATGAAAATAATGATTTGATAAATCGAGAATTATTAGAGAAAAAAGTAAGTCAATCGTTTGCAAATATTATTTATAGGGCAATTGCCTATAAAAAAGAGGATCGTTTTCAAAGTGCTAATGAGATGTTAAAAGCATTTCGACAAATTCCACAAAATGACAAACGTTATCAAAAAGTAGTAAAGATGCATAAGATATCTATGATTACGGCGGGTTCTTTGCTTGTTGTAAGTATTGTTTTAGGTGGTTTAGGGATACATGAATTAAAATTGGAAAAAGTAGAGAAATATAATTCATTAGTTCAACAACAGATAAATTATAGGCAAAAAAAGAATTATAAGAAGGAAGAAAAAGCATACAAAGAAGCTATAAAAATAATTCCAGATTCATTAGAAAGCTATTATCAAAATGCATTGGCTATTTATGAAAAAGGCGATTATAAAGAATGTTTAGATTTCATTAGCTATGATATTGAGCTTAATGAAAAAGTAAACATGTTACAAAAAGGAAATGCAGATGTTATGTATGTTAAAGCATGTAGTTATTTTGAATTGGGAAACTATAAACAAGCAATTAAAAGTTATGAGCAGTTATTTAGGTATGGAAGTTCGAATTATTTGCATTATAGGGATTATGCAATAACGTTAGCTTACAATAACGATGAAATAAAAGCTAATCAAATTCTTCAGAAAGCGATAGATAAAGGGATGAAAGAAGATTCTATTTATTTTGCTAAGGGAGAAATCAACAAAGCAATGGATCGAATGGATGATGCTATCAATTATTTTCAATTATGTTTAGACAAAACAGATGATAATAATTTAAAAGAAAGATCTTATGTATTAACAAGTGATATTTATAAAAATCAAAATGATTTAACAAAATGTAGAGAAATTCTTATTAATGCTGTAAATACGTTACCTGGAGATAAACAACTTATTTCTATAGAGCATTTAATACAAGTAGATATTGATTTAGCTTCAAAAATGAACGATAGTTCATATCAAAAAGAAGCCATAGAATTATTGAATAAAGTTATTTCAAACCATTGGGATAATTATAAAACATATGATAATCTTGTTATTCTTAATGAAAAATTAGGAAATTATTCTCAGGTAAATAAATATTTGAATTATATGAAAAAAACATATGGTGATGATTACAATATTAACAAACGGCATGCTTTTTTAGAAATAGATTTGCAAAAAGAAAAAAGCAATGAAGAAAGAGATTATAAATTATTTTACGTATATTATAAAAAAGCAAAAGAACTTTATGAAAAAGAAGAACAAAATGATTCAGAAATGCAATTATTAGATGATGTTTACCACCAAGTTGAAAAAGGAGGTTGGTTAGAATAATGTCTAAAGGAATGATGATGGTTATTATAGCTGCAATAGGTGTTGTTGGAGCAATAATTTTATTAATTTGCTTTCATTTATATTTTAGAAAAAAAGAAAAAGCAATATTAAAAAAAATAGAAACGGAATAGGGGAATATGATGAATAAGTATTTAAAATATGTTCTAGCAATTTGTTTTGCTGGAATGCTAGGAATTGCTTTTTTGCCAATTGTTGAGATCAGTATTTATCGTTTATCAGTATTTGATATTCTTAAAATGACACTTAATGGTAGTCAAAGTGTAGAGTTTTTAAAAGAATTACAAAAAGTAATGTATCAGTATATGTTTAAATATTTAATTTTGTTTGCTATTGCGGCAGCACTTATATTAATAGCTACAGTTTTATGTTTTTTACAAAAAGAAAAACATGTATATAAAAGATCTATTATTTATGTATTAGCAATTAATTTTTATTCGAGTTGTGTAATGTTTGCTTGCTATAGGAGTATAAAAACATTAGATTTTTCAACAGATTTTTTTCAAACAAGTCCAGATATTTCACCTTGTTTAATTACTATATTTATTTGGGAGATGGTAACGTTGTTGATTATTTTAATCTCAATAGTGGGTATTGAGATTAAAAAAACTGAAAATGTGGAAATTGAAGATGAAATATCGGATTTATTTCAAGACGATACTCAATTTTTTGAAAATCAAGACGTTATAGAAGAGGATGCTTCTCTTGAGTTAAATATTAAAGATGAGCGAAAGCATTATTCGGAATTAGAAGAAGGACAACAGTATATGGAAAATAATTATCAAAGTGATGTATTTGAAGGCATGATTTTAAATACAAATGAAAAAATTCTTATTTTAAAAGACAGAAAAGAAGTACATATTGTAGATGGTGATAGAATAGATATTTGTAGAAATAAACAAGGCATAATTTTAGGAAATATTTATTATGTTTCACAATATGAAGAATATTGTATTCAACCATTACAAACAATGACAATATTTTTAGAGAGTGGACAACCACTTGGTAAAAATAGATTCTATTATTTATCAAGAGGAACAGAAATATATATTAAAGACCAATTAAATAAATATAAACTATGTTAGATAGAAGGAGGATTTAAATTATGTATGATAAAAAAGAAGTAGTAATAAAACCAAATTTAGAAGTTAAACTTGATGAACTTTATAAAGAACTAGGGAAAGCATATTATGAAGGGGATTTTGAAGACCCTCTACCGCAGTTGTTACCGATTTTTGATGAAATAACATCTACAAAAAAAGAAATAGAAAATAACATGAAATATATTTGTCCATATTGTCATGAATCAATTACCGATGACATGAATTTCTGTGCTTCTTGTGGAAATAGGTTAAGATAGATGAATAAGAAGCAAACAGTAATCATTTTTCCAATTGTCATTGTTATTCTTTCTATATTAATATCTTTAGTATTTGTTTTTAAAAATGATAGTACTAATGATCAAAATACAATAAAAAATGAAAAGAACACAGAAAACACAGAAAATAAAGAAAAAAAAGAAACAAATATAAATTCAAAATGGCCTACAAATGAATTAGCATTGTTATTGCCTATACCGGACAATGAATTAGATGAAGTATATGATTACGGTTGTGATTATTATAAAGGAATTGGAATAGATGTAAACTGTAATGATAGAAATGACTATTTAGAATATATAGAGCAATGTAAAAATAAAGGATTTACATATGATATTAAAAGTAGCGATGTAAAAAATGGAGGCTTAGGCTATAGTTCGTTTTTTAGTTCATACAATAAGGATGGGGTATATTTATTGATTGTATATGATGATGGTGATTTTGTTTATGAAAATGGCGATCATACCAATAAAAATTATTCTATAACTATAAAAGGACCTATAACTTGTAATCTTATATGGGAAAAGGGACATAGATCAGGAATGATACCTCAACCAAATACATCAACTGGATTTATTAGAAGTGATGATGGTTTGTTTGAGGCAATGATTTCAAATATGTCACATGATGATTTTCTAGAATATATAGATTTATGTTCTAAAAAATTCAATGTTCAATTTGAAAAAGTAGACGTATCAGAATCTTATGATTACTCGGATGAAGAATACCAAGCAACTGTGGATGAATTGGATGGTACATTATCTATTGGCTATACAGGATTTAGCAATGTAATAATTCGATGTATTTGATTAGAAAAACAAAATAAAAATAGAGGTGTAATATGAATAAGAAACAAAAATCAATGAAATTATTGGTGCCTATTATAGCTGTTGTAATTGCAATTGTCATATCTTTGGTCTTTGTTTTTAATCGTAAAGATACAAAAGAATATGATAATAGACTAGAACAGGCGCAAAAATATGTAGAAGAAATGGATTATAAAAGAGCAGAAACAGCATATTTAGAAGCAATTAAAATTGATTCTAAACAGCCTAAGGCTTATTTAAAACTTGCTGATGTTTATGTAGCAGATGAACAGGCAGATAAAGCAATTAAAATATTGAATAAAGGGTTAAAAAATGTTGATAAAGACAATCAAAAAGAAATACGTGAAAAGAAGAAAAAAATAGAAAAGCAAACTCAAAATCAAGATGTAATCAATAATGGTGGTAATCATGTTACATATAATGGTAAAACATATTATTGGAAATATTCGATTGATAGTTTTGATCTTTCAAACCAAATGGCAATAAGTAAAGGAAATTATCTACAATACCTTAACAATGTAGAAAACAAATTGGTAAGCCTCGATAAAAATGAAGAGGAAAAAATTATTTATGAAGGTAATGGATATGGCAAATTGTGGATATGCAATCAAAGAATCTATTCAAAAAAGACTAGTAACAAGTGGTTTTCTATTAAATTAGATGGTACTGATGAAAAATCATATGATGATATATCTGATATCAATGCGGTATGTGATAAAGGTTTCGTTGTTAGTACTAATGATTATAATATTGCTTTATTAGAAAAAAATGATGAGGTTGAAGTAATAAAAGAAGAAGCTTCATTCTGTTATTTTGAGGACAATAAAATTTATTATGAGATTCCTTATGAAGTAGGAACTAATGGAGAAACCACTAATGAAACCTTAAAATTTGGAAGTATTGATGTAAATGGTGAAAATGATTTTACTTTAGTTAATTTAAGTGTAAAGGATTGGTATGGAGATGATTATGATTTTGATTATTCAATGAGAGTACCAATTACTATTGATTGTGTACAAATTATAAATGACAATGTATATTTTCAATACGGTGGATATGATGGAAGCTCATATATTTATCAAGGAGGAAAAATCGCTAAGGTAAAAAAAGATGGAACTGGATTTACAAATATTACGGATATCGATATGGATGGTTCCACAAGTTTTTCAGTGTATAAAAATGGTAATGATGTTGAAATTAAAACAGGTGGATCATTGAATAAACCGTATTGTGAATATGAATATAGTAGTGATTATAGTTCATCATCGGCAACTGTAAATATTTATACTAATGAAAGTTCTAATAAAAAAGAATTGTTATCTAAAGATGAAATTAAAACTATAGGTACTGATAATATAACTGAATTAGATTATACAGGTGATTTTCTTTATTTTGCTGTTGTAGAAGTGGATGAAAATGATTCTTATATACAATCATTTATTTATTATAAAAAGGATTTAAAAACAAATAAATTAGAGAAAATACAAGAAATATTGCGTCACGATTTTTAGTGATAAATAAGAGGAGGAAATAATTATGGCATTTTGTATTAAATGTGGGAAAAAATTAAATGAAAGTGATTCATTTTGTCCAAATTGTGGAAACAAGGTAGTAAAGAAAGTTGTTGTATCAAATGATGATAATATTAATCAAGAAAGTAATTTGAATGTAGATGCAAATAAGGAAAATCAACCAATTAATCATCAACAAATTATAGATCAAGCAAAAAAATCTTTAAATAATTTAAAGCAACAAGCTAATAGTCAAATTAAAGAAAGACCTATAAATATATCTATTAATCAAAAATTTGAAAAAAGTACATTAGTTGCACTTATTTCAAGTGCAGTAGTCATGATATCAGCCTTTTTACCATGTATATCAAGTATTTCAGTAAGTAGATTTAGTGTTTCAATGAATATTTCATTAATGGATATTGCAAAATATATGGATTATTTTGATGTATCAAACGATGCAGCATCTTCGGGTGTTTTTTTAAGTGGAATATGTTTAGTTATTTTGGCAATAGGTACAATTGTTGGAATTTTAATGAAAAATGAAAAATTAGAACTTATTTTAGGTGCTTGTACAAGCTTATTTGGATTATACGAAACATATTTGGTTAGTCAAATAATTAGTGCTTCTGATAGTATTTCAAAAGGGACAGGATATCATTTAATGATGTTAGGATCTATTGTATTACTATTTGCAATTGGTATAGATTTTCTCAATGCTAAATATCATTTAAGTGATTAATTAATGACTAATAGGAAAAGAGGTTTTACACCATGAATAAAAAACAAAGGTCAGTGCGATATTTAGCTTCTTGTATAATCATTATAATGATTGCAATTGCTGTCTCTTTAGTATTTGTATTTAATCGTACAAGTACTAAAGAATATAGTAATAAATTAGAGGAAGCGCAAAAATATGTAGAAAAAATGAACTATAAAAAAGCTGAAGCTGTTTATTTAGAAGCAATTAAAATTGATTCTAGAAAAACAGATGCTTATTTGAAGTTGGCGGATATTTATTTGAAGCAAAATAAGATAGATAAATTTATTAATATTTTAGAAAAAGGAATTAAAAATGTTGAAAAGGATGATAGAAAAAAATTAGAAAAGAAATTATCAAGTATTGATGATCAGATAAAAGCTAATAGCATGTATGCAAAAAAGTTTAAGACGTATTTGAAAAAATATGGAACTATTAGTGAAAAATATATAGATGAAAATAGTTATGCTATGTATTTAGAAGGCTTATGTTATTCTAAAATGTTGGATTTTAATAATGATGGATTAGAAGAATTATTACTAGTTTATTATGATCAAAGTGATAAAGAATACCATTACGATATTTATGGTTTTAATGAAAATAAAATCAAGCATTTAGAATCTTCAAAGAAAAGTTTTAAAAATATTAAAAATAACGTAGTAAATACTGAACATGCTGATGAATTATATGGTTATGATGGTGGAACAAAATGTTTGGAAATTTATCAACACGATAATAATTATTATATTAGAACGGGTAGTGTAGATGATTTTGAAACGAATATTTTTCATGGCTTTATAACAAAAAATAATTTCGGAATAAGCAGTGTTTTTGAATTTGATGGTGTTCATAAAATAAAAAACAAAAAATCAATAGATACGTCCACATATGATAGTGAAATCAATAGCTATAAGGAATTTTATAAATTATATCTTAACCAATATGAATATTATTCAAATGAAGAATTGAATATAAAAGGAATAAATTGTGTATTAAAAGATATTAATGAAACAATGAATAAATTAGATATAAAGGTGGGGTTAAAAAGTTCAACAGAATTTAGCCAAGAAAAGTTAAACGCTTATTTAGAGAGCATTAAAGTAAAAGAAACACCAAAACAAAATAATGAAGTTATAGAACAAAGAAACAATACAGTAAATACAATTATTGACGAAAATCAAGCTCTCGAACTTGCTAAAAGTAAATACACAGCAGATGGTTATTTTTTACAAGGTTTAATAAATTACAATGACAAGCAATATTATGTTTTTAATATGAAATGGAAAGTGGATAATCATTACTCTTCTATTGGCTATGTTTTTGTTTCTTCAGATGGTTTAGAAGTGACAGATAGTTATTGGTATGACCAAAGTACAGGAAAGGTTACAAAGATATAAATGAAACTAAAATATATTGAGATTGTTGTTATATCACTAGGGTCATATATGTTAGTGAATGAAATATTTTTTGAAAATGAAAAAATAAGTGATAATACCAATAAACAATATAAAAAAGTTCAAAGTGATAGTAAGAAAAAATAAAAAAATGACAAAATAGTAAAAAAGATATTGAAACTGATGAAAATACTACATATAACCAATTATTAGAATTTACAGATAGCTTTGAAAATTATGTACAAACATTTGATTTAAATACACTTCATAAAACAAAACAAGTTAAATTATATATTGAAGATGTATATATAGGAAGTACATATGATGATACTTCTATTGATGAAATAGTTATTAATTTAAAATAAAATGGGAGAGGAGACAGTATATTTTATATACTAAAAATTAAAATGAAATGTAGTAGTTGTGGATATGATAATGATATTGGAAGTATATTTTGTGGAAATTGTGGTAAAAAAATAGAAGTTATGAAATATAGATGTCCTTGTTGTGGAAATGAAATTGGGAAAGAAGATTTGTTTTGCGGTAATTGTGGATATGATCTTTCAAAGAAAGAAAATTATTTAGAGAGTAGAGTAAATAATAAATCTCAACAAAATAACAAAACACAACCTAGTGATATTTTGAAATCTTTAATAAATCTTGACAAAAATAAAAAAAGAATTATTGGGATTGTTTTAATTGCTATTGTTGTTATTGGAATTGTTTGTAAATTATTGTATAAAGAAACAGATAGTTTAGACAATTATGATAACTTATATTACGAAGAATCTGAATATAAAAAATTTTTTGAAAATAATTATAATGAGGCTATAGCTCAAGATTTTGATGTTGATCAAAGAATTAAATATTTAAAAAAAGATTATAAAGAAATAGATGATGATATTGATGATAAACAATATCATTTAGATGATAGTCATGAAAATCTGGAAATATATGTATCTAAAGATGGAAATATAAATAAAATAAAAGTTGATAAGAATAAAAAAGATCAAGATTGTGATAGAGAATATTATTATGATAATTACGGAGATTTATTTTATACGCATGTATATAATGAAGAACATGAATATGAAATGTATTATTACAATGGCGATACATTAATAAAGTACACAAAGGATAATGATTCTTATGATTATAAGAAAATTCCTGAAAATAAATGGGGTTACTTTACTCTTGAAGAAGGCAAGGATTTATATGAACTGTATCATAATGATTATGATGAAGATAATGACGAGTATTCTTATAATGATGAAGATAATTTTTCATCAACAGATTATATTCTTTTAAATAGTGATAGCCGTTATATTGATAAAAGTGAGTTATTATCACTTAGTCAATGGCAATTAAGATTAGCTAGAAATGAAATTTATGCACGATATGGATATACATTTGAAGATGAAGAACTACAAAAATATTTTTTAAATAAGTCTTGGTATGAAGAAGATAGTTCTATTAATAAAGATACATGGTCTGATGATAGTTTAAATGAATATGAAAAAGCAAATAGAGATTTAATAGTTTCTTATGAAGAAGAGATGGGATATAGATGATGGCAAAAAAGATTATAACTTTTCTTATGGTGGCTTTTTTAGTAACTGGATGCTCTTATTTTAATAAAAAAGAAGTTAAGACAACAAATAATAAAACAGTAAACGAAACTAAAGATAAAAAAATTGTTAATAAAGAAAAACAAGAAGAGCAACCAAAACATCTGATTGTTATTGATGCAGGTCATCAAGAAAGAGGAAACAACGAAAAGGAATCGATAGGACCTGGGTCAACGGTCACAAAACCAAAAGTTGCTAGTGGGACATCTGGTAAATGGAGTGGATTAAATGAATATGAGCTTACACTTCAAATATCTTTAAAATTAAAAGAAGCATTATTAAAAGAAAACTATCAAGTGATTATGGTAAGAGAAACAAATAACGTTAACATTAGTAATAGTGAGCGTGCAAAAATAGCAAATGATAATAATTGTGATGCATTTATTAGAATACATGCTAATGGATCTGAAAATACAAGTGCAAATGGTGCCATGACAATATGTCAAACTTCATCAAATCCATATAATTCTAGTTTATATGGACAAAGTAAAAAATTATCTGAATGTATATTGAATAAGTATACCGAAAAAACAGGAATAAAAAAAGAAAGGGTGTGGGAAACAGATACAATGAGTGGCATTAATTGGTGCCAAGTACCAGTTACAATACTTGAACTCGGGTATATGAGTAATAAAATAGAAGATTTAAAATTATCTGATGATAGTTTTCAAAATGAAATGGTAGAAGGTATTGTTCTAGGAATCAATCAATATTTTGAATAGCCTAAAAAAATGGGAGCAGATAGTTGTCTCCTATTTTTTTATAAATTGTTTTTTTGCAAATAGACAGTATATTCTAAATCCCTTATAATAGTTTTCATATGGAGGGAATATGAAAAAACTTATTGGAAATAAAAACTTTTATAAAATGGTATTAGCGATTTGTATTCCTATTGTGATACAAAATGGTTTTACCAATCTGGCAAGTTTATTAGATAATATTATGATTGGTCAACTTGGAACACTTTCTATGTCAGGTGTTTCTATTACTAATCAATTGTTACAAGTGTTTAACGTAACAATTTTTGGAGCAATGTCAGGACCAGGTATTTTTATGGCACAATTTTATGGAAAGAAAAATAAAGAAGGGGTCGAAAATTGTTTTAGAATTAAGTTAATTATTGGTTTAATTATTACAATATTCGCTATTTTCTTATTTTATACTTTTGGTAGTCAGCTCATTTCTTTATATCTCAATGATAGTCCTAGTGATAGTTTAAAAACGTTAAACTATGGGATGAATTATCTAAAAGTCATGCTCATAGGACTTATACCTTTTGTCATAACACAAGTTTACTCTTCATCCCTTAGAGAAACAGGAAATACGGTTTTACCTATGATTGCCAGTGTAGTTGCAGTCATTGTTAATTTTTGTATTAACTACATATTAATCTTTGGACGATTTGGCTTTCCTCAATTAGGAGTTACTGGTGCAGCTATTGGTACTGTTGTTTCTCGTGTGGTTGAAATGTGTATTAATATTGTAGGTGGATATCGTAATGTCTATTTAAAAGAAGCGATGGTGTTAAAGAAAGTACCACTTTCTTCAACAAAAGAAATGTTGAAAAGAGGATTACCTCTTTTATGTAATGAAATTCTTTGGTCAATATCAATAGCTTTAATTTCCCAAAGTTATTCGACAAGAGGAATTATAGCGGTAGCTGCCATTAACATAACAACAACAGTAACAAACTTCTTTATGATCGTATGTTATGCTATGGGTAACTCTATTTCTATCGTAGTTGGTCAACAACTTGGTGCAGGAGAAATTGAAAAAGCCAAAGATTATGATTTAAAAATGTTGTTTATGAATTTTGTGATGTGTTTGGCTATAGGTATTGTATTATTCAATGTTTCATCGCTCATACCACAAATCTATAATACTTCATTAGAAGTAAAAGCTTTAGCCTCTCAACTTTTAAAAATTGCGGCATGTATGTTACCAATTATTTCTATTTATTATAGTAGTTATTTTACAATGCGAGCAGGAGGTAAAACTTTTCTAACCTTCTTATTTGATAGTGGTTATACTTTTGTTTTTACTTTCATGAGCGCTTTATTACTTACCCGTTTAACATCATTACCAATATTGACTATCTATCTACTAGTTCAATGTGTTGATATTCCTAAAGCAACACTTGGTCTTGTTCTTGTAAGAAAGGGTATATGGGTACATAATATTGTTAATGATTTATAGGGCTATTGTGTACGAATACACAATATGTTATAGTTCTTGTAGAAAGACCATGCTTTAGTTAGACATTAATCGGAGAACTAGAGCCTTAGTTGGATAAACAGAGAAATTTTCTCTGTTTTTTTATTATAAAAGCGAACTTGTTAAGTCCGCTTTAGATTTATCTTTTCACAATACGATAATAAGCTTTAGAAGTGATTAAATAAACAATCGTATAAATAATAATTAAACTTATAATACAACTGATTGTAGAAATAAAATAGACATTTTCATTACATAACAATAAACCGTTTAATACCTTTAAAATAAGCGGATAAGCAAATAATAAATGAATAATTGCAACAATTAATGGGACAAAGAAGAAAATAAGTACTTGAAACTGGATTGTTTGTTTAACTTCTTTTTGTGACATACCAACATTTTGTAAGATTTCAAATTTATTTTGATCTTCAAATCCTTCTGATATTTGTTTATTGTAGATAATGATAATGGCAGCTACTAAAAATATAATTGATAAGAAAATACCGATAAAGAGAATACTTCCATACATTTCATAGATAAATTCTTGATCTTCAATCCCATTTTGAGTAGTAAAATAATAATTCTTTTCACCAAGTTGACTATAATCTATTTTTATAAGTTGATTTGTAACATTCTTAACAACTTCTTTTGATGCATTGAAACCAATAAAGAATATTTGTGGTTTTAATTGATACTGATCAAGATTATTTTGATTCATAATAATAGTTATAGCATTAAAAGCATAACTATTACCAGTTTGAACTTGACGATTTTTGATTTGATCTTTAATGACATAAGAATTGCCATTTAAAGAAAGAGAACGGTAATTATATTTTCCATAACTATAGAGATAGATTTCATTTTTATCTAAAGAAAGGTTTTTATCAAAATAATGATTATAATCTTCTAAAGAAACAAGGTTGATGCAAGAAAGATATTTATAATCATAATCATCAAGTTTAGCATGATTCTTTTTTAAACTTCCAGAATACTCATAAACAGGTAAAGCATAAAGAGAATCATATTTTTCATTCTTCAATAATTCTTTTGTTTTATCAAAAACATAACTTGGATTTTTAAAGCCATTCAACTTAATATTACCAGCCATATAACATTGACGGTCTATACTATCTTGAATTCCATTATATAAACAGATTGTTGAAGAAAGAGTAACCAAAACACAAGTACATAAAATACAAATATTTGCTAGTCCGACCGCATTTTGTTTCATACGGTATAAAAGACCAGAAATAGAAGTAAAGTGTGTTGGTTGATAGTAAAAGTTTCTTCTTGATTTTAAGAATTTTAATAAAGCAATACTTCCTGCTGTAAATAAACTATAAGTTCCTAGCATGACTAAAATAACTGCAACAAAGAACAAAGTCATTGCTTTCATTGGATCAGTGATAGATAAGGCAAGGTAGTAACCAGCCCCTAAAGTAATCATTCCAAAAAGCGTTAAGATTATTTTTGTTTTAGGTTCTTTTTCACCAATGTTTTGTCCTTTTAAAAGTTCAATAGGATTACTTCTTACAACAATAGTAATATTGTATATTAAAGAAATTAAGAAAATGATACTAAAAATAATAATGGTTTGTATAAAAGCGTTCAATGAAAAGTTTAAAGAAAATTGAACACTTTTATGAATCAATCTTAAGATAATAACCGATGTTATTTGCGAAAGAAGAACACCTATTAAAATACCTGATGAAAGAGAAATGAGGGCAATAATGAGTGTTTCTAGAAACATCATCGAACGTATATTTCTTTTTTCTATCCCTAAGATATGATATAGACTAATTTCTTTTTTTCTATTTTTTATAACAAAACTATTGGTATAAAGTAAAAATATAAAAGAGAAAATACTTATTACACCACTGCCTAATCCTAAAAACATCGTCATTTCTTGATGATTTTTTAAAGTAGGACTTTGTCCAATATTTCTAACAATAAAATATAAGGCAATAGAAAAGATTGTTGAAACAAAATATGATGTATAAAGCTTCTTATTCTTTTTAATGTTTCCTAAAGCCAATTTTAAATAAAATTTCATTTTATTGACCTCCCGAAAGAAGCATTGTTAGAGTATCGCTAATAGCTTGATACATTTCTTGATTAGACATATCTCCTTTATAAAGTTGATGGAAGATTTGTCCGTCTTTAATAAATAAGACACGACTGGCATAACTAGCTGCTTTACTACTATGAGTAACCATTAAAATTGTTTGTCCACTTTGATGAATTTGATCAAAAATAGATAAAAGTTGATCGGTTGATTTTGAATCAAGAGCACCTGTGGGTTCATCGGCTAAAATAATTTTAGGATGGGTAATTAAGGCTCTTGCAACCGCAACTCTTTGTTTTTGACCACCAGATATTTCATAGGGATATTTTTCTAATAAATGATTAATTCCTAATGGTCTTGCAAGTTTTTCTAGTTTTGGTTTCATTAAAGCATAGGGTTCTTTTGATAAAACAAGAGGTAAATAGATATTGTCAGCGACATTAAAAGTATCTAATAAGTTAAAATCTTGAAAAACAAAGCCAAGATTATCTCGTCTAAAAGCTGAAATATGTTTATCAGAGATTTTTGTAAGATCTTTTCCATCTAATAAAACCTCTCCACTTGTTGGTTTATCTAATGAAGCAAGAATATTTAAGAGTGTTGTTTTTCCACTTCCAGATTCACCCATAATGGCGATATATTCTCCTTCTTCAACATCAAAAGAAACATCTTTTAAAGCTTCTACCTTTTGGCTTGAAAAACGCGTTGAATAAATTTTTTGTAAATGTTTAACGTTTAATAATGACATTTTTGTGTCCTCCTTTTTACACACTTATTGTATTCTACTTCTAAAATATGACCTATCGATTTATCTTACAAGTAAGTAAAATAATCTTACATTTTTGTAAGATTATTCAATAAATATTTCTTTTTTACTAAAATCAAGACAAACAGTTGTTCCTTGATTTACTTTTGATTCAATAGAAATCCAATGACCCAATTGATTAAAAATATTTTTACATAAATAAAGACCTAAACCACTGGCTTTTTTATCATTTCTTCCTTGAAAACCTGTAAATCCTTTTTCAAAAACACGTGGCAGATCACTTTCTTTAATACCAATACCACTGTCTTGAATATAAAGCTTTTCACCTTCATTATAAAAAGTAATACTTCCTTCTTTCGTATATTTTAAAGCATTAGAAAGAACTTGTTCAATGACAAAACCACTCCATTTTTCATCTGTTAAGATTTGTAAGTCTTTAATTTGATAATCTACTTTTAAATTTTTTTGAAAGAAAAAGAGTGATTGTTTTTTGATTTCTTGACTAACAAGATGATCTAAAGAAACTTTTTGAAAAGAAAGATCATGGTGAATAGAATCTAAACGTACATATTGTAAAGCCATATTGACATATTGTTCTATTTTTAAAAGTTCTACAAGCATTTTTTTATCTGGGTAATCATTTTGAATGATGAGTTTTAATCCAGCAATAGGAGTTTTGATTTGATGGACCCATTTTGTATAATAATCTATCGTGTTATTGTATTTTTGTTGATTTTCTTGTTTAAGTTGAAATATCTTTTTTTGCAATATTTGAAGCATTTCTTGATACGTTTTTTCTTCAAGATAGCTTTCTTGAGGTAAATTATCAAACAATTCAGGATTGTCTTTTAAATAAATCAAATATTGATGATGTTGTTTGTATTTTCTATAATCAAGTAAAAAATAAAGAAGGATGATAGAAAAATAGAGACTTAACATATAAATAATTAAATCTGAAATCATTTGACATATCATTAAAACAACAAAAGTACATAAGACAAACAACAAATAAAGAAGATAGACGGGATATGTTTTCTTTAAATAGTCTTTAAACATAATAAATAACCTAAGCCTTTCTTAGTATGAATAAAATCATGTAAACCAATATCCTCTAATTTCTTTCTTAAACGATTCATATTAACACTTAAAGTATTATCATCAATAAATTGGTGATCATCCCATAAATGATTCATTAAATCAATACGAGAAACAATCACTTCCGCATGTTCAAATAAATATTCTAAGATTTTTAATTCATTTTTAGTTAGAATAAGTTCCTTTTGTTGATAAGTAATTTTTCCAGCTAAGATATCTAAATGAACATCTTGATAAGTTAACAAATGAAAATCTTTAGAAAAACTATAAGTTCTTCTAAGAATCGCTTGTAATTTAGCTTGTACAACCTGCAAATCAAAAGGTTTATTAATAAAATCATCACCACCCATATTCATTGCTAAAACAATATTCATATTTTCATTAGCGGAAGAAATAAAAACAATAGGGACTTGTGAGATTTTCCGAATTTCTTGACACCAATAATAACCATCAAAAAAAGGAAGATGGATATCTAATAAAACAAGATCAGGTTGAAACTCTAAAAATTCATCTAAAACATGTTCAAAATCTTCTATATATTGAACATCATAATGATATTTTTCAAAATGTTTTTGTAAGCCTTTTGCGATAATAAAATCATCTTCAACAATTAATAATTTATACATAAGATCACCTTCTTTTAATATTATATAGAAAATCATGCAATTCGTCATCTTACATTTCTGTAAGATATGTTATAATGAAAAGCGATTGGGGGATATAAAAATGATTTTTGAATATGATGAAAATAATTTAGACAAATTTGAAAACTTTAAAGGTGGCGAAAAATACATTGAGGCAAAAATGTATTTTGATGGTTTGAATCGTTTTATGATTGGACATATTCCAACTGGTGGAAGTGTTGGAGAACATGTTCATGAAACAAACAGTGAGGTGATTTATGTCATCTCTGGTAATGGTTATGTTATTTATGATGGACAAAGAGAAGAACTTCATAAAGGAAGTGTTCATTATTGTCCTAAAGGTCATAAACATACAATGGTCAATGATCATGAAGAAGACCTTGTTTATTTCGCAGTTGTACCTGAACAATAATTCTTGATTATTATCAAGAATTTTAATTTTTGGATGAAAAAATGTATAATGAAAAAAGAGGTGAGGACGATGGATTCTTTTTTAAAAGAGATTGATACAGAACTTTTAAAGAGATGGCTGTTGAATCAAAATGAAGACGATTGGGATGTCAAAGAAGTAAATGATAATATTGTGATTGAAACAAAATATGGTTTAGGATTCATTAATTTTTATCCTGATTGTATTATTGAACTCGATGTTGAAAATAAGGTGACTAAAGAAAAAGTCTTCTTTATTCATTTTCAAATGAATAATTTTCATCACGCTTTAGGTTTACTTTATGACATGCGTCTTTGTTTACAAAGGTTGACAACTTCTAAAAAAACAAAAGTACTTCTTTCGTGTACAAGTGGACTTACTACAGGTTTCTTTGCGGAAAAATTAAATGAGGGTGTACAGCTTCTAAATAAAGATTTTGAATTTAATGCTGTTTCTTATGGAAATCTTTATGACATGGCGAAAGATTATGATGTTATTCTACTAGCACCACAGGTATCATTTCGTTTATCTGAAGTAGAAGGAGTCTTAAAAAATAAGCGTGTTTATGCTTTATCACCTGCATTATTTGGAAAATATGATGTGGGAAATACGATTACTTTTTTAGAAGATGAACTTTATAAAGAAAAAGAAGTTCAAAGTCAACAAGAAAATCCTTTACCTATTAAACAAATGTTGAAAGCTCATCAACAAGTTTTAGCACTTGCTTTTATTCAATTAGATCAAAAAGTAAGACTTGTAAGTCGTCTTTATGATGAAAATAATATGATTTTAGAAGATTTTGAAGTCTATAAAAACACTATTTCAGTCGATGATATTGTTGATTTAATTAATACGATTTTATATGGATATCCTGATATAGAACTCATTAGTCTTTCACTACCTGGGGTTGTTTATAATGGGGTAGTAACTTTAAAAAAATATGGCTTGAATGAATGTCATTTACAAGCTTTTCTTGAAGAAAAATATAGTCAAAAGATTGTCATTAATAATGATGTTAATACAATTGTGATGGGATATTTTGCTTCACAAGATGACTATGAATCTGTTTCATTCCTTTATCAAGCACGTATTGGTGGAACGGGAGGAGTAGGACATATTCATCGAGGACATTTAATTAAAGGAAGGCATAATGTTGCGGGTGAAATTCAGTATTTACCGATTTCTTTTAGTGAGAATTATCAAGAAATCAAAAAAACTCCAGAAGGAGCTCTTGAATGGACAATGAAGTATTGTTTAGGGATTACTTCGATGGTGGCACCGGATGCAATCATTATTTATAATCGGTTGATTTCTAAAAGTGATGATGTAAAAAAAGAAATGGAAAAATATATGCCAAAGAGTTATATCCCTGATTTGATTAAGATTGAAAGCTTAAAGGAATATATGTTGATTGGATGTATTTTATTAGGGTTAAAAGAAATGTAAGAGGTATCTTTGAAAAAAGATATCTTTTTTATATTTATTTTTGACAACTGTCTTGTCAGGTGTAAACAAAAGGAGTATACTCTCCTCGAGAAAAGGGAGAAGTTATATGGATAATATAGAAAAAATTAAAAAGTTAAAAGAAGAAAAAAATGCGATTATTTTAGCACATTATTATGTAGATGAAGAAGTGCAAAAGATTGCTGATTATATTGGGGATTCATTTTATCTAGCCAAAGTAGCCAGCCAAACAGATGCTGATCGTATTGTTTTTGCAGGAGTTGAGTTTATGGGGGAAAGTGCAAAAATATTAAATCCTGAAAAAAAGGTATTTATGCCAGATGCTTTTGCAGATTGTCCAATGGCTCATATGATTACAATTAAAGAAATTAAAGAAATGAAAGAAAAATATGAAGATTTAGCAGTGGTATGTTATATCAATTCAACAGCTGAAATTAAACAATATGCAGATGTTTGTGTAACCTCATCAAATGCAGTTAAGATTGTTAAAGCTTTACCACAAAAAAATATTTTCTTTATACCAGATCAAAACTTAGGAGATTTTGTAAGAAGACAAGTTCCTGAAAAAAATGTGATAACAAATTATGGACATTGTCCTCGTCATACAAATATTACTTTAGAAAAATTAAATGAAGCAAAAGAAAAATATCCAGAAGCAAAAGTGGCTGTTCATCCTGAATGTAAAAGAGAAATCGTTGAAGCTGCTGATTTTGTAGGAAGCACTTCTGCCATTATTGATTATGTTGTCCAAAGTGATGCAAAAGATTTTATCATTGGGACAGTAGATGGTGTTTTCGCAAAAATCAAAGAATTAGTACCAAATAAAGAGTTACATACAATTATGGATGTTCAAGTATGTCCAAATATGAAAAAAGTAACATTAGAAAAAATTCTAGACGTTTTAGAAAATGAAACAAATGAAGTTATTTTAAATGATGAATTTATGCAAAAGGCATTAAGTCCTTTAGAAAAAATGTTAGAACTTGCAAAGTAGGTAGAAAAAATGAAAACAGATGTATTAATAGTAGGTAGTGGATGTTCAGCTCTTTATATGGCTTTACATCTACCAGAAAATTTAAATATTTTAATGGTAACAAAAAAAGAAGCTGAATTAAGTGATTCCTTTCTAGCACAAGGTGGTATTTGTATGCTTAGAAATGAAGAAGATTATGATAGTTATTTTGAAGATACCATGAAAGCAGGTCATTATGAAAATGATGTGTATTCTGTAGAATTGATGATTAAATCTTCACCTGATGTTATTCAAGATTTAATAAGTTATGGTGTTGATTTTGAAAGAAATGAAGATGGAAGTCTTGCATTTACGCGAGAAGGAGCTCATAGTCATAAACGTATTTTGTATCATGAAGATATTACAGGAAAAGAAATTACGCGTCATTTATTAGAAAAAGTAAGACAAAAAAAGAACGTTACACTTTTAGAAAATACACCCCTTGTTGATTTGATTGTTAGAGGAAATGTTGCGCTTGGTGGTATCATTAAAAGAAATAATCAAGAAGAAAAAGTATACGCTAAAAAAGTCGTTTTAGCGACAGGTGGTATTGGCGGACTTTATAAACATTCTACAAATTATCCTCATTTAACAGGAGATGCCATTGAACTTTCTAAAAAATATCAAATTGAACTTAAGAATTTAGATTATGTACAAATTCATCCAACAACTTTATATACAACAGATCATGAAAGAAGCTTTTTGATTTCTGAATCTGTACGTGGGGAAGGGGCTATTCTTTTAGATAAAAATGGAAATCGTTTTGTTAATGAACTTCTTCCAAGAGATGTTGTGGCAGAAGCTATTTTTAAACAAATGGAAAAAGATCAAACAGATTATGTTTATGAAGATTTAAGACCAATTGGTAAAGAAGAAATCGAAAGTCATTTTCCTCACATTGTTGAACATTGTAAAGAAAAAGGATATGACGTTTTTAAAGAACCTATTCCTGTTGTACCTGCACAACATTATTTCATGGGTGGTATTAAAGTAGACTATGATAGTCATACCAGTATGAAACATTTATATGCTATTGGGGAAACAGCTTGTAATGGCGTTCATGGTAAAAATAGACTTGCAAGTAATTCATTATTAGAAAGTCTTGTTTTTGCTAAAAGAGCGGCTAAACGTATTGAAAAAAGTTTAAAGGAGAGAAATCATTATATGTTTGATCAAACAACATTAAAACTTAATGTAGATCCACTTATTATCAGTGCTTTAAAAGAAGATATTACTAGTGAAGATGTTTCTACTAATAGTGTGATGCCTTTTTCTAAAACAGGAGTTGTTGATTTGATTTGTAAAGAAGATGGTATCATTTGTGGCTTACAAATTTTTGAACGTACTTTTGAATTGTTAGATGAAGCTTGTGATGTTGAATTCTTTGCGAGTGATGGAGATCACGTAGAAAAAGGACAACTTTTAGGACGTGTTAAAGGCGATGTCCGTGTTTTACTAAGTGGGGAACGTGTTGCTTTAAATTATTTACAAAGAATGAGTGGAATTGCCACTTATACAGCGAATGTTCAAGAATATTTAAAAGATTCTTCTATTCGTTTATTAGATACTCGTAAGACAACACCAAATAATCGTATTTTTGAAAAATATGCAGTAAGAGTTGGTGGTGGACATAATCATCGATATAATTTAAGTGACGGTGTATTATTAAAAGATAATCATATTGGTGCTGCTGGTGGAGTCAAAGAAGCCATTATGCTTGCTAAAGAATATGCACCATTTGTTAGAAAAATTGAAATTGAAGTAGAAAATATGGAAATGGTCAAAGAAGCAGTAGAAGCAGGTGCAGACATTATCATGCTAGATAATATGGATGATGATATGTTAAAAGAAGCTATTGCTTATATTGATCATCGTGCTGAAATTGAAGTTTCAGGAAATGTCACAAAAGAAAACATTGCAAGACTTACAAATTTAGGAGTAGATTATGTTTCCAGTGGTGCTCTAACACATTCTGCACCAATATTAGACCTTTCATTGAAGAATTTACATGTGCTATAATATCAATTAAGGAGGGCGAGGTATGGATGGAAATAAAAGAAGACAAGCCATTATTGATATTTTAAAAAACAGTTTACAACCTGTATCAGGAACATATTTAGCGAAAACCCTCCAAGTAAGTCGACAAGTCATTGTTCAAGACATTGCTTTACTTCGTGCTGGTGATTATGATATTTATTCAACACATAAAGGATATGTTTTAAATACACAAAAAGTTTGTAAACGTATTTTTAAGGTACATCATGATGATAATGAAGTAGAAAAAGAACTTTCTTTAATTGTTGACTTAGGTGGTTATGTTGAAGATGTCTTTGTTTATCATAAAGTTTATAATATTGTAAAAGCAACATTAAATATTGCCTCAAGAAGAGATATTAAAAATTATATGACAAATCTACAAACAGGACATTCAAGCTTACTAAAAAATGTCACATCAGGATATCATTATCATACAGTTCATGCAGACAATGAAGAAATTCTCGATGAAATTCAAGAAGAACTTCAAAAAGCTGGATTTCTTGCACAGTTACAAGAATATGAACCTGTTGATTTTTGGAAAGATAAATAAAATAAAAAGCGTCAATAGTTGTGTAGTGCACTGAAATAGTTGGACTATAAAATTTAAGATAGGGATTGTTGTCTATAAGCTAATGGACTCAATCCTTTTCTTTTTACATTGATTCTTTTCTCATTGTAATATTTAATATATTCTTCAATTGCTTTCTTTAATTTAATAGAAATAATTTTCCTGTCTGAAACGAGTTCTTGACAAATAAGGGTTCTAATTCTTTCATTTTCTACAAGCAAATGATGAAAATATAAATCATTTGAATATTTTATAAAATTTTCTCTATTTTTGTTCATATAGATTCCTTCCTATATATATTGTCTTTTTTTGAGGAGTTTTCTTCTTTTTAGTAAAAATAAATGATAAAATTTTAGAAATAGAAGCTTTGGAGGTAAAGTATGAATCAAAAGGTTAAAATGAAGCCATCTTATTTAAAAATTGCTTTTTTGGATAGAGATGGAACTATTATTAAGGATTATCCAGATGAAAAATGGAGAGAAATTAAAGAACCTGAATTTTTAGAAGGTTCAATAGAAGGACTCAAGAGATTAAAAGAGAGGGGATATGATTTTATCATTATAACAAATCAATATCTTATTAATGATGGAATTATTTCATTGAATGATTATCAACAGTTTACAGGAAAATTTCTAAAAAAATTAAAAGAAGAAAATATAGATATTCTAAAAATCTACTTTTGTCCGCATAATGAAAAAGATCATTGTCACTGTAAAAAGCCAAAACCTGGGATGATAGAACAAGCTAAAAAAGATTTTTTAATTGATATGAATAACTCTATCTATATAGGGGATAGTCAAGTTGATTATTTACTAGCAAAACATTTTAATTTAACTTTTTATAGGATAAATTATAATGGTGATAATGTTAAAAGTTATCGTGGTATTTTAGAAATTTCCAAACAAATAAAAAAGATTCAAAATAAATGAATCTTTTATAAGTTTTCTAAAGCATATTCAATAGCTTCACTAACAGCTCCATCTTTACAACTTGAAACAACTTTATAAGCTTTTTCTTGAATAACTTTTTCAGCGTTGTTTGGCGCAAAAGAATAAGGGAAACGTTCAAAGAGAGTAATATCATTCATACCATCTCCTAAAACAATAACTTCTTCTTTTTTGATGTTTAATAGGTCAATTACTTTTTCTAAAATAAGTCCTTTTTGCGCATTTTCATTTGTAATTTCAACATTATCAGGATATGAAGATAAATACGCAATCTTTTTCATATCTTTAAAATAAGGAAGGACCTTTTGTATTTCAGATTCATCATGTGAAAAAGCTTCTACTTTGATGATGTCTAAATCTTTTTTTATGAATTCATCAATCGAATCAAACTGTTGAATTTGACAGGCAGGAGAATCACTCATTGGACCTCCTGGTAAAAAATCTTCCATTTTATTTCCAAAACGGACACTACCGCGATAAGCAAAACGATCTCTTACGTAATCGGGTTTTAAAGTACTATAAAAACCATTTGTGGTAAAAATCATATACGGTGTATTATTTTCAATAAAGACAGGAAGAATTTCTTTAAGCATTTCTTTATCTAAATAACAATCCATGATGGCTTTTCCTTCTTTATTACAATATTGAGCACCATTTCCTAAAATGGCCGAACATTTTATACCTAAAGGGTCTAAAACACTTGTCACGCCATAATAATCTCTTCCTGAAGCCACAACAAATTCAATTCCTTTTTCTTGTGCTTTTTTTATACTTTCAATACATTTAGGATGGATGTAACCATGAGATAATAAGGTTCCATCAACATCACTGACAATCATTTTAATCATATTCATTTCCTCCATAGTTCTATTATAAAAAAAATAGATGATAAGAAATGTTTTTTTCTTAAAAAGAAAAAGAGTCTAAACTCTTTCTAAAATTTGTTTATAATTTGGAAAATTAGTCTTTGATACTTTTTCTAAAATATCTTGTCCATATTTTTTTACTAAAAGACAACCAGCATCATTTGCAAGAATATTAAAGCCTCTTGGTAAAGTGATTTCTAGGGAATCACACATGTTTTGATAATATTGAAGATAAGCATATTGTGATAAGATTTTTGCGCACATCATGGCTGGTGACATATCTTCTTTTTTAAATTCAAGGTGACGTACTACAATGGTTTTGTGTTTTAAATAACGATAGTATTTTTTAGGTGCTAAAAAAGCATCGATTGTTTTTATTGAAATAGGATGACTGATTCTTTGAATGACATTGATCATTGCTTGATTATAGAGATTTGCTTTCATACAAGAAAGTTTTTGTCCTTCACTAACATATTGATTATAATGGCTATTATCTAATAAAAGTAAACTATAAGTAAGTTTTTCTTTTAACACTTTTCCAAGCTGTATTATTTCTTCATTGCTTGTAACTTCTAAATTTAGCTTATTTAACCAAAATTCATCTTTTTGATCAACATAACAAGCCACAACGCATAATGGTCCAAAAAAATCGAGTGATCCTGTTTCATAACATCCAACGTGATTTTCCATATTATCCCTCCCATAATTTATTATAACATATCTTTTTTTAATTATTCACTAATCGAGTTTTGCTAGATAATGATTATAGAGTTTTTGACGTTCAAGTACTTGAATATGACCGTATTGAATATCAATGAGTCCTTCTTCTTTAAACTGATTAAGTACTTTAGTAACGGTCACTCGAGATATAGCTAAAGAATCAGCAATTTCTTGATGCGTATAAGGAATACGACCAAAAAGTAAATTTTTTTCTTTATTATTATCTTTTGATAAATCGTAAAGAAAAGCGGCTACTTTTTCGTAACGATTATAGGTTTGAGCCCATTTTAATAATTGAGTTAAATGATTACAGTTATCATTAAACATCTTTAATAAAGAAATCGTTAAATCTAAAGAAGAAGATAAATAGGGGTATAGATCTTGTAAATGACAAGTAATAATTTCAACATCATTGATGGCGGAAACTGTAGTAGGACGATAAGCATTTTCATAAAGGGAAGACTCCCCAAAAATACGTCCTTTATCAAGAACATCGTAATTGATTTCATCCCCGTTTTTTGTAATATGGTAAACTCGTACTCTGCCTTTTAAAACAAGACATAATTCATCAGCACAATCATCTTGCATATAAATGACCTCATTTTTTTGATAGTGTTTAATCGTACCAGCTTGTTTAAAGTAGTCAAAGAGTTCTTCATTAATTTTCATTTTTTCACCTTCTTTGTTAAATTGTAACATAGGTTACATTCTGATAAAAGAAAAACTGTTATTATTTCTTGCGAGGTGAGAGATATGAAAAAAGTGATTCAAATTATTATTGGAAATGTTTTAATGGCGTTTACGGTTAGCGCATTAATTTTAGATCATTCTATTGTGGCAGGAGGGGTTTCTGGTATTAGTACAGTTTTTCATTTTTATACAGGAATTTCTGTTTCTTTATGTGTCGCAATTATTAATATTGCTTTATTTTTAATAGGTCTTTGTTTTTTAGGAAAGACATTTGCAATGAAAACATTGATTTCAACATTTTTATTTCCTGTTTTATTAGAGTTTTTTAATCAACAAACTTATTTACATGGTTTATTAGATGATCAACTTCTTGTTTGTATTTTAGGTGGTTTTTTATTAGGACTTGGAATTGGTCTTGTTTTAAAAGCTGGAGGATCAACGGGGGGATTTGATATTTTAGCGCTTATTGTTGAAAAACATTTTAAAGTTCCCGTAACTTTACTTGTTAATGGTATTGATGCGACAATTCTTATTTTACAAATTTCTTTCCATAGTGTTCCTGAAATTGTTTATGGGATTATGACAATTTTGATTACAGCTTATATGATGAATTATTTATTATCATCAGGTAAAGGTTGTGTTCAAGTTCTTGTCATGACAAAAGAAATTGAAAAGATGAAAATAATGATTTTAAATGATATGGATGCGGGAGTGACTTTATTAGATGGTAAAACAGGGTTTTTAAAAGAAAATACAGAAGTTGTTTTAACAATTTTACCATATCGTAAACTTCCTGATTTAAAAGATAAGATTAAAGAGATTGATGATAAAGCATTTATTATTGTTTCTCATGTAGAAGAAGTTAGTGGAAATGGTTTTACATATACAAAAGAAATGCGAGAAGCTTAATCTTAGATGTTCATTTAGGTGGACATCTTTTTTATTTTGATAGATAATAAGGAAAACGGGGGAATGAGTTATGAACATTGAAATTGCATCTTTAGAAGACGCACAAGAATTAGTAGAGATTTATCGCTATTATGTTGAAAAAACAGCGATTACTTTTGAATATGAGGTACCATCTGTTGAAGAATTTAAACAAAGAATGGTTCATGTTATGGAAAAATATCCCTATTTGATTGCTAAAGAGAATGATCAAATTGTCGGTTATGCTTATGCAAGTTGTTTTAAAAATAGGGCCGCTTATGATTGGTGTGTTGAGACATCAATTTATGTTAATTATGATTTAAAAAGATGTGGGATTGGTAAAAAACTTTATTTAGCCTTAGAAAAAGCATTAAAAGCACAACATATTACAAATTTAAATGCGTGTATTTCTTCACCTATTGAAAATGATGAATATTTGGATACTAATAGTATTGATTATCATCATCATTTGGGATATCAAATGGTAGGTAAGTTTCATCAATGTGGTTATAAATTTAATCGTTGGTATGATATGATATGGATGGAAAAATTTATAGGGGAACATTTAGAAAATCAATTGCCAATTATTGAATTTAATAAAATCAAAGATCAAATAGATTTAAATGAGGAATAACAAATGGAATTAAAACAAGGTAGACCACAAGAAAAAAGAATAGCTAAAGAAGAAAGAGTTTATGATTTGTTAGAAAAACTACATATTGATTATCAACGCATAGACCATGAAAAAGCAGATACGATGGAAATATGTTTAGAAATAGAAAAATCTTTACAAGCAACAATATGCAAAAATTTATTTTTAGTAAATTCCAATAAAAGCCAATATTATTTATTAATGTTAAAAGGACATAAAAAATTCAAAACAAAAAATATATCGAAACAAAGCAACAGTTCCCGTCTTTCTTTTGGAAGTGATGAAAAAATGCATGAATATTTAGATATTACACCTGGTTCTGTTAGTGTTTTAGGACTAATGAACGACGTTAAAAACAATGTTCAATTATTAATGGATCAAGATTTATTAGAAGATGAATACCTAGGTTGTCATCCATGCATTAATACAAGTAGTCTAAAAATTAAAATGAAAGATGTCTTTGATAAAATTTTACCAACCATTAATCATCAAGCAATCTTTGTGGAGGTTCAAGATGGATAAAGAAGGAATCATGATTTATTTGTGCATGAAAGGACAAAATGAATGGCTAGAAGAAGTTAAAGCCTATTTTCAAAAAAGTTCTTATGTCTTAAAAGTAATTGAAATTGATGACTGGCAAAATGAACTTTCTTTAACAAATCAAAAAGGGAAAATTCTTTTAGAAAAAATTAAGCAAATACAATTAAAAAACAAATATTTAAAATGTTATATTAGCGGTTATTCTTTAGCAGGTTTATTTAGTCTTTATTCACTTCATGAACTTGATTTAGATGGGGCTATCAGTGTATCTGGGTCTTTATGGCAAGAAGGGTGGTTAGAGTATTTAAAGAATCATCCTATAAAAAACAAAAGAATCTATTTAAGTTTAGGAAGTAAGGAACATAAAACAAGAAATGCATTGATGAAAAATGCATTGAAAAACACCTTAGAAGCTTATAAAATCTACCAAAAAGAAAATGATTGTTTCTTTCAAAAAAATAATGGAAATCATTTTTTTGAAAGTGAACTAAGAATGAAGAAAGGATGGGATTGGCTTTTTTATGAAAAATAAGAAATTAACAGAAAAAAGACTTTTGCTTATTAAAAAAATACTATTTATACTAACGATTTTATTATTGATTTATCATGTAGGCTGGACAATTTTTATTATTGCTTTCCGCCATCATATTGGTGATACTTACATAAAATATGTAACAACAATGGCATTTCGTATTCTTCAATTTAGTGCGATGTTACTTGTATTATCAGCACCTAGAATTTTACAAAAATGGTTTAAGATGCAAGTACCTTTAACACTTTATATAGTTATTGCATTTTTTGCCTTTAATGCTTTAGTTTTAGGAGATGGACTTGATTTTTATGGAAGATATCCATGGTGGGATTCTTTTTTACATTTCCATTCGGGTATAATTTTATCTTTTGTAGCCTTATGGTTTATTCATGTGATGATGGCTGAAAAAAGCAAATATATTTATATGAATAAATATTTTACATGTTTATTTTTAGTTGTGTTTTCGCTAGGAATAGGGGCTTTTTGGGAATTATTAGAATATAGTTGTGATGGGCTCTTTCATACCAATGCTCAACAATATATGGCTTCTACAAAAGGAACACTTGTTTCTAAAAAAGATATTCCTTTAAAAGGGCATGAAGCTTTAAAGGATACGATGAAAGATTTAGCTCTTGATTTAGGAGGCTCTTTAATTGTAGCAACTTATGGTTTTATTAAACATGATGAAATATTAGAAAAAAGAAACGAGAGATAAATTATCTCTCGATGATATTTTGAGCTAGAGATTCTAAATGATTTTTAGAATCTTTTATTTTTTGAATTTCATCTGGCGAAGCTGTTTCATAATTGAATTTTCTAGTTATTTTCATTAAAGAAGCAAGTTCACCTTTAATTTGTTTTCTTAAAGCTTTATCCATTTCTTTTTTATGCGTTGCAAGACCATTTTGAACATTGATTATCAATGTTTCAACTTCATTTTTTAAAAGCATATTTTCTTTAGTAACTTGGTCTTGGCTTTCATACATTTTCGCTTGTTTAATAGCTTCTTCAATATCTGTATCAGACATTTTAGAAGAACCTTCAATTATCATACTTTGACTATTTCCAGAAGCTAAGTCTTTAGCAGAAACGTGAACAATACCATTACTATCAATATCAAAAGTAACTTCAATTTGTGGAACTCCACGCATCGCACGTTTGATTTTTTTAAGCTTAAATTTACCTAAAGATTGATTATCTTTAGCAAGTGGTCTTTCTCCTTGTAAAACATTGATTTCAACTTGTGTTTGAAAGTTTGCTGAGGTTGTAAAGACTTGACTGTGACTGGTTGGAATCGTTGTGTTTCTTGGAATTAATGGTGTAGCAACACCACCAACAGTTTCAATAGAAAGTGTTAAAGGTGTGACATCTAATAATAAAACATCATTATCTTCACCATATAAAACCATTTCACCGCTTAGTTTTCCTGCTTGGATAGCAGCTCCTAAAGCTACACATTCATCAGGATTTAAAGATTTACTTGGTTCCATTTGAGTAATTTCTTTTACTTTTTCTTGAACTGCTAAAATACGTGATGAACCTCCCACTAAAATGACTTTATTTAAGTCTTGTGGTGTTAATCTTGCATCATTTAAGGCTGTTTGCATTGGTAAAACAAGACGATCAATTAAAGATTTTGTCAGTTCATTCATTTTTTGTCTTGTTAAGGTGATTTCTAAATTTTTTGGACCATTTACATCTTGATAAATAAAAGGTAAATTAATGATGGTACTTGATTGACTTGAAAGTTCTATTTTAGCTTGTTCACTAGCTTCTAAAATACGAGATAAAGCAATTTGGTCTTTTCTTAAATCAATTCCTTCTTGTCTTGAAAAAGTATCAAGGACATAGTTACTAATAGCTTTATTAAAATCATCTCCACCTAAATGATTATCCCCAGCTGTTGATAAAACTTCAATAACACCACTACCAATTTCAATAATCGAAACATCAAAAGTTCCACCACCTAAGTCAAAAACCATTACCTTTTGACCATAAGCATTTTCTAAACCATAGGCAAGAGCAGCAGCTGTTGGTTCATTAATAATTCTTAATACTTCTAAACCAGCAATTCTTCCAGCATCTTTAGTTGCTTGCCTTTGTGCATCGTTAAAATAAGCAGGAACTGTGATAACGGCTTGTGTTACTTCTTCTTGTAAGTAAGCTTCTGCATCCGTTTTTAATTTTTGTAGAATCATAGAAGAAATGAGTTGAGGAGATAGTTGTTTACCATCGATTTCCACATGATAGTTATCTCCCATTTCTCTTTTAATAGAAGAAATTGTACGTTTTGGATTCATCGATTGTTGACGTTTTGCAAGTTCTCCTACAAGTTTCTTTCCATCTTTATCAAAAGCAACAATACTTGGTGTTGTTTTTTGATTTTCTTTATTTTCAATAATTTTAGCTTTTCCGTTTTCATAAAAAGCCATACAACTATTTGTTGTACCTAAATCAATTCCAATAACCTTTGCCATAATTTTCTCCTTCTAACAACATAAAATAGGATAATGATATCCGCTACCACAACAACAAGACATCATACAATTTAATAACATAATTGAATAGCAACAATTCATCATACTTGCAGGATTTCCATATTGTTGGCTTGTTTGACGATATTGATTCGTATTTCCTTGTAATTGGTTCACTAAAAGAATATATTGCATATTCATAGGTTCCATTTGTAAGGCTGTTTGAGCATATTCTTGAGCACGTATATTATTTCCTAAACCATTTTCAGCAATGGCAGATAAATAAAACCACATACTTGATTTATTACGTATTTGATTTAAAACATTAAGTGCTTCTTGATAACGTCCGCCTTGAATAAATCCTTGAGCTTCTTGATAAGCGTCTTGATCATTACCTGTATATTGATAACCACCAGTTGTTTGACCACCATAACTTTGTTGTCTAAAACCTTTTTTTCTTTCATCCATAATTGTTTTATAAGCAGTTTGGACTTCTTTAAATTTTTCTGTATATTCTGCTTGATGAGGATTTCCGATATTAGCGTCAGGATGATATTTTTTAGAAAGCGTACGATACGCTTTTTTTACTTCATCATCACTAGCACTAGGGGATATACCTAATATTTGATAGGGATTCATGATTGTTCCTCCATTCTTTTCTTTTTGATTAGTTCAAATTTTGTCCAAATACCACTATAAATAATATTTCTTAAAAGTTCAATATTTTTAATTAAAGGAAGTTTTTCAAAATAATAACTACTTCTAGAAATCATCATTTCTAATATTTTAAAACAATAATCCTGAAAATTATCTTCTTTAAATTGATCTTTAAAAGGATTGTATGTTTGTTTTTTTAAATCTTCTTCAACATCTTCAAAAGCATCTATTAAATAAATAAACTTACCTAAATAAAATCCCATTTGATATAAATCATCCTTGAAAATATCCTCTTGATAAACACATATTTCAGCCATAATATGGCCAAAATGACCAGCTATTTTATCTAAGTCCATACAATTCGTTTGTTCTAAATAATGGATTTGATCTAAGTGTTCTTTAATAGTTTCTACTTTTTGAGGATATTTATTTTTAACAATTTTAAATTTCTTTTTTATAAATTGAATAAGGGATTTACTTTTTAAAGAATTTTCATCTAGAATATCATCTTCTAATTTATAATAAGTTAATATAATGGTCATATCACTTACATAATCCATACATTCATTTGTACAAACTCTTTTTTTATGAAAAGGATGTATAGGACAATGAATAAAATAATGATTTTCATGAGGTTCATAAAGACTTGAAAGTAAAATACCTACAAAGTTTAAATCATAATTAAGAGTAAATTGACTTAATCTTCCATGATTCTTTTTTAAAGATTGACATAAACCACAATAATATTCTTGATATTGATCAAAATCTTTTATTTTTAATTCGGGTTTATTAATAACAACATAACCAAACATTTTTAAGTTCTCTTTTCAAATTTTTGATGGCAGCTTGGACAAGTCACAATAATTTTTCCTTTTCCTTTAGGAAGTCTTACCATTTGTTTACAAGACGGGCAACGATAATATTTATGACTTCTATCTGATAATCTTTTCTTTTGTAAATTAAACCATTGTTGAATAGGTTTAATGCTTTTTAGATACTTTTCATTTTCTTGATAACGTTTGTATGTTTGTCTAGAAAACATACGATAGATTACTAATAACCAAATTAAATAACCTAACCACATTATAATTCTATTGTTGAAAAATATATTGACGATAAATAAAGCAATCACTAGAAATAATGCGTGATTGTTTAATGTATCTATACCATATCTTCCTTGCATAAAGCGGATTAACTTTTCTTTCATAAAAACATCTCCTTCACTTTGATGAGGAGATTATATTATTGAATTGTGTATTAAACATGAACTCTAAAAAACATTATATTTTGATTTTCTATGACAGAATATGATGATAAAAAATAAATATTTTAAATGAAAATAGATTAGAAATTTTAAAAAGACATTAACTGACATATTTTATAACTTTTTCTTTCTATGGTAGTAGTGGGAAGGAGAAAGAAATGAAAAAATTAATATGTCTTTTAACAACATTTCTAAGCTTGTTTTTTATGATGAAACCTGTTGAAGCAACTGGTTTAAAATGGGAAATTTCTAAATCAAAAACAGCTACTCAACTAGATTCAAATTATCAAAGTCAAGTGGCGCTTTCACTACCTTCGAAAAGCGAAAACTTAGTTTCTGATGTTGTTTTTGTTTTAGATAAGTCAACTAGTGCACAAATTGAAAATCAAGCATTAGAAATGTTAGAACAACTTAAAGCACAGATTGAAAAAACAGATGCAAAGGTAAAAGTAGGAATTGTTATTTTTAATAAAACAGCACATGTATCTTCATGGTTTAATCTTACAAGTCAAATGTCTCAAATCAAAGAAGCAATTCAACAAGAAATTACTTCTGGAACAAATAGTCATGCAGGATTATTAGCTGGTAAGGAATTGTTGGATAATGACAAGGAAGTAGAAGCTCAAAGGAAATATATGGTTTTTGTAAGTGATGGTATTACTTATATGTATAATCAAGAACCAACAGTTACCGCTTGGTCTTTTGAAAATGATGGAAGTGTTTTAAATTGGGCAGGTCCTGATAATTTTAAATCTAAATATAGTGATTCCATTCCTGAATGGAACACATATTTTAAAAATGTAAAGAATCAATTAGAAAGTCAAGGTAATAAATATGATTATATTTATGGGCAAACACCAACAGTTTCAACACCTGTATTAGAATCGAATCAGTATTTAAATTCAGTTGATAAAGCACTTTATTATACGAATGATACGTATCAAAATATGAAAGAAGAAGGGTATCATTGTTATGTGATGAAGGCTAATGGTCAAAGTCATTATCCTTGGGCAACTTCTTTTATGGAATACTTATCAAATAATGAAGAAGTTTCTTTTGATGCTATTCAAAATGATATTTATTATTTATTAGATAAAGGAAGTTATGTTGAAGATTATATTGGTCAAGGAAAAGATCAATTTGGAAATGAATATAATTTTGATTTTGTTAATGAAGTTAATCAATTTTATATGATGGTTGGTCAAAAGAAATATACACCAGAAATGATAGAAGATGATACATGTTATCATTATGGATTTAATAAGCAAAATGATGGTTATGATTATGAACTTTACTATTATTCTGGAGTAGAGGAACATTTTATTTGGAAAATGAATGTTCCTGTTACACAATTTGATCCAGTTCAACTTATTTATACTGTTATACTAACAAATCCTCAAGAACAAGCAGGAGAATATGGTTACTATGATGAAGATGGTCATTTAAATAAAGATAATTTAAAGACGAATATTCGAGCTACTTTACATCCTGTAGATAGTAATGGAAATGCTTTAGAAATTGAAGATTTTTTAAATCCGACAGTAAGCTATAGTGTTCAAAATACAATAATTCAAGAGAATCCTAAACAAGAAACAAAGATACAAACAGCTAAAAAAAGTGTAAAAACAGGGGATGAACAAATGATTTATCCTTATATAGTACTTTCTCTACTAACAATTTCAATTGTATCTGTGCTTAAAAGAAGATTAGAAGAATAATCTTCTTTTTTCTTTGATTTTATATCTTTATTGACAGTTGTTTTTAAGTTTTTCCATCGATTTTATAAATGAAAATGTATTTATTTTTAATAAGAAAAAATCCGACAAACTTTATAATATCTCCTTTTTATTATTTAAACAAAGAAGGAGGAAGATTATGAAAAAATTAATACAAATAAGTATTTGTTTGATGATTTTAATTTTAAATATGCATACAGTTAAAGCTATGAATTATCAAGCACAAATACAAGATCATTATTATGAATCATTTCAAGAAGCTATCAAGGATATTTTAGATGAAAAACAAAAAGGACCGATTTATTTATTAGATGATGTTATTTTAGATATAGGAACTATTAATAAAGATATTGAAATTATAGGAAATCATCATCAAATATCAGTTCCCTGTCAAAGTCAAACAAATGATAGTGAAAGTCAAGGACGTTTAAATATACAGGCACATTTAACATTTAATCAATGTGATGTACAATTTAATAATATGTATTCATCTGGAAATAATACATGGTCGGTTGTTATGTCTTCAACTGGTGTTTTAGATTTAATCAATCAATCGCATGTTTCTTTTGTAAATTATGGTATCTATGCGAGTAATGGTGCAATTATTAATGTAGATCATTCAGTAGTTTCATTAAAACAAATGAAGTATACTTCAATGATGGGTGAATCATATGGTATTTTAAATCTTAATAATAATGCTAAGTATAACATAGAGGATGCGATTGAACCAAATGGAATAACAGGTTTTCATATAAATGTAGATCATTCTAGTCTTGTTATTCAAAATTGTACAAATCAAGCTATTGTTAAAGGAAATTTAAATATTACAAATCAAGGAAGTGTATCACTTTTAAATAATGAAGTTGGTTATAATATGTATAGTGGTAATCAACTTTATGTAGATGAAACATCTTCATTAAAAATGAATGAAAATAAAAATTGTGCCCTTTTAAGTCAAGGTAAACAAAAACGTACAATGATTGTTAAAAAAGGAGGAAAGCTAGAAGCTCAATATAACGGAAGTCAGTATCAAGCAAGTGATGATGAATCTAAATATTATGCTCAAACATCTGCTTTAAATTTTGGAGTTTATGGATGGTATGAAAGAGCACAAAAAATATATTTTTATCCTAATTCAGATGATGTTATTTTTGAAGATGGTGCCAAAGTAAATATTTCTCATAATTATGTAAGAGGTATTTCTAATTATGGAAATCTTTATCTTGGTAATCAAACTATTATTACTTCAAATGGAGGTTATCAAAAAGGTAATCCACTTGATACATGTCGTGTAGGTAAAGGTGGAGGAATTTATAATGCTGGAAAGTTAACATTATCTAGTACAGTTTTATATAACAATCATGCACGTTTAGCTGGTGATGATCTTTATGGAGAAGAAACAGGCTCAGTTTATTTGAGTACGGTAGGTAATAATTGGATTTTAGATGATTGTAATCATAAAATAGATGGTTGGTATCAAGATACGTTACAACACAGATGGGATGGAGAACATTTAGATCGATTATATCTTGTAAATATAGAAAAGAATCAAACATATCATGCCTTAGAAGCTAAAGCCGCACATGGAATCATTAAAGAAGACATTAAAACAGAAATAACACCTACAGAATCTGTCAAGGTACAAGCTGTTAAAACAGGAGATACAACACCAATGGATTATTGGTATACACTTATAGGTCTTTCATTAACTGTTATGCTTTTATTCTTTATTAAATATGTGATGAAAAAACGCGATTAGTCGCGTTTTGTTTTTGTTTGTGGTATGATAGCGTGGGTGATGAAAATGTTAGTGTCGATGACAGATATAACAAAGTATAATGGAGAAAGATGTATTTTAGATCAAATAGAATTACATATTGAAGATAAAGATAAAATAGGAATCTTAGGAGTTAATGGGACTGGCAAATCAACGCTTTTGAAGATTATTTCAGGTATTGAAGATTATCAAGGGAAAATGACTTATCAAAAGGATTTACGTATTAATTATTTACCACAAACACCTTTGTATAATGAAATGGATACAATTATGGAAACAGTTTATAAACAAATTGATTCAAAAGATATTCATGATTTTGAAATAAAGGCTCAATTAGGTAAGTTTGGAATTTATGATGAAAATCAAAAAATCAAAGAACTTTCAGGAGGACAACTTAAAAGAGTAGCTTTAGCGATTGCTTTAATGAAGCCTTGTGATTTATTAATTTTAGATGAACCAACCAATCATTTAGATAATAGTATGATTGAATATTTAGAAAAGTTTTTAATAAAATGGTCAAAAGGATTATTAATGGTAACTCATGATCGTTATTTTTTAGAAAGAGTAGTAAATCGTATTGTTGAAATAGATCATGGACAAGTTTATAACTATGAAGCCAATTATTCAAAATATTTAGAACTGAAACAATTAAGATTAGAAACACAACTTTCTAGTCAAAGAAAAAGAAAACTCTTTTTAAAGAAAGAACTTGAATGGGTACGTGCTGGCGTACAAGCACGTACAACTAAAAGTAAAGATCGTCTGCAAAGATTTGAAGAATTATCAAAAGTAAAAGATATAGAAGTGAATGGGAAAATTGAAATGATTCATACTTTTTCTCGTTTAGGAAAGAAAACAATTGAACTGAATCAGATTTCTAAAAGTTTTGGTCAAAGAAAACTATTTGATGAATTTTCTTATATGTTTAAACAACATGACCGTATTGGAATATTAGGAGATAATGGAACAGGTAAATCAACATTATTAAATATTCTTACAGGAAGTTTAAAAAGTGATACAGGGTATGTTGAAATTGGAGAAACTGTACGTTTTGGTTATTTTAAACAAGGATATGATGATTTACCAATGAATAAAAAAGTCATTGATTATATTCAAGAAATTTCTAATGATTTTAAGGTGGATGGACAAGGATTATCAGCTAAAGATATGTTAGAAAGATTTTTGTTTGACGCTAGATTACAACATACACCAATTTCTCGTTTATCTGGTGGAGAAAGAAGAAGACTTTATTTATTACGTGTATTAATGATGATGCCAAATGTTCTTGTTTTAGATGAACCAACGAATGATTTGGATATTGATACACTTAATATATTAGAAGATTATTTAGATCATTTTGAAGGAATTATTATTACAGTTAGTCATGATCGTTACTTCTTAGATCGTATTTGTGATGGTTTATTTATTTTACAAAATCAACATATTCGTTATGTTAATGGAGGTTATAGTCAAAATCTAGATACTTCTACTAAAGAAGAAAAAGAAAAAGGACAAGGGGCTTTGGCTTATAAACAAAGTAAGCAAAATAAAATCAAAATGACATATATGGAAAAGAAAGAATTTGAAGGAATTGAAGATGTCATTATGGATTTAGAAACAAAATTAAATGAAGTTGAAGAAAAGATGAATGGTGTTACTGATTTTAAAGAAATTGATGAGCTTTCTAAACAAAGAGATGAAATTCAAAATCAAATTGATGAAAAGAATGAACGTTATCTTTATTTGTTAGAATTACAAGAACAAATTGAAAATCAATAATTGACCTTTGTATATACATGTAGGATAATAGAGATATGAAAAGGAAGGTTTGAGGAATGAAAAGATTATTAAGTTGTACAAGTAGTGAAATGTTGAAAATGGATGGTCAAGAATTAAAACAAGCAATTCTTGCTAGTGAAGGAAGAACTGTGATGACAGAAACAGTTGTTGCGATTGAACCTTTATTAGGAGATCTTACAAATGCTGAACTTGCAGTTTCATTTGGAAGTGATATGGTTTTATTAAACTGTTTTGATTGTAATCATCCAGAAATTAAAGGATTACCAGCATGTGATAATCCAGTAGATAAATTAAAAGAAATTGTTGGTAGACCAATTGGATGTAACTTGGAACCTGTGGATTTAGATGCTGATTTAATGGAAGAAAGACGTGTTATTTCTACAGGAAGACAAGCTACAAAAGAAACATATATTAAAGCTCAAGAATTAGGATTTAATTTTATTTGTTTAACAGGAAATCCAGGAGTTGGTGTTTCAAATCATTCAATTTGTGAAGCAATTAAAGAAGCTAAAAAATATTTTAAAGGATTAATTATTGCTGGAAAAATGCATGCTGCAGGAATTGATGAACCAATCGTTGATATGGAAAGTATTAAAGAATTTATTGAAGCGGGTGCAGATGTTATTTTAATGCCTGCTGTTAATACTGTTCCTGGTTTATCTGAACAAGAAGTAACAGAAGCTTGTCGTTATATTAAGGCACATGGTGCTTTATCTTTAAGTGCTATTGGAACAAGTCAAGAAGGGGCAGATGAAGGTACTATTCGTGAAATTGCTTTATTAAATAAACGTTGTGGTATTGATATTCAACATATCGGAGATGCGGGATTCTGTGGTATTGCTTTACCTGAAAATATTATGGCTTTATCAATTGCTATTCGTGGTAAAAGACATACATATCATAAGATTGCTTCATCAATTAATAGATAGAATGTCATTTATATAAAAGTGATAGGAGTGTTATATAAAAATGACTGCAACAAATAATTCTAATTATTTGTTGCAGTTTTTTCTTTTTTTAATGTATTATTATTTATAAGTTTAGTATTTGTATTTTATAAAACAAATTAAAGTTCACTTTTTTGTTTTATATAACACTTATTTTGAAATATGAACAACGAGACACGAGGTCTAAGTATATAATATACACTGTATTATCAAATAAGTACTTTTACTAAAGAATTTTTTAATAAAATTATAAAGGAGGAAATGGTTATGAGATGTCCTGCATTTGAGAGTTTAATTAAAGATATGAAAAAAAATGAGATTGATAAAGAACATTATTCCTTTGTGTATAATGGTTTTCAATTTGATACTATTTTATCTATTGTTACAGGCGGTTATGAAATCCTTGTCGCAATTCATACACATAATTGGGGATGTGTTTTAAAAATGGATGATGATTTTATTGTTGATATGCCAGATAATAAATATTTTGAACTTTGTAGAATACTGAAATTAAACTATGCTGAAGATGGTTTTAATTCTTCAAAGTTTCTTAAAATGCTCTCTGAAAAAGCACCTAAACATTCTAATAGACAAGGCGTTGAATATACTGATTTACGTGCATATCTTCCATATCGCAATGTAGATGAAGCGGAGAGAATATATTTCTGTGGTTGGAATGATCATACAAGAGATCATCGAAGAGCACGTAATTTTGACAAAACGGAATTTTATTTTGGTAAAAAGGTGGCAGACTATTGTCGTGAGCATAATATTAGTTCATTGTGGACTGATAATCCTCGTAATGAAATAAATCCAAATAATCCTGAAGAATAGTTTTATTAAGATACTTCATATTTTTGTTGAATTTTCTATAGAAGAAAATGATGAAAAGAAATGGTACAGGGCGCATGCTAGTTCTTTATGGCAAGAAGGTCAATATGTTGGAGCGATTGGACAAATAGAAAAGGCAAGTCGTATTCCTAAATTTACTCAAAAAAATACCCTGCTTCAATATGATGATCAACAAATCGATGATGCCATTAAATACCTCAGTGAGATCTTTGACAGTGCACGATTGACCGATGTAAGAAATTATTCAGTTATTTATGCTACAAAACATGGATTAGAAAAGACCAAAGAAAAATGTTTCAGGTTTTGGGAAAGAAGAGAATCATGTATAAACTGTATTGCGCGAAAAGCTTACGAGAAAAAAGGACAAGTTGTTAAATTAAAATTTGTAGATCGTAATGTTTATGGAATCATTGCAGAATACATCGAGATCAACCGTCAACCTTATGTTTTAGAAATCGTTTGTCATACAGAAGAAAATATTCTTCTATCATCTTATGGAAAATCACAGTTCATAGATAAAATAAGCAATTACAACAAACAATATTATCAAGATGTTTTGACTAAAACCTATGATCGAAGATATTACGAAGAATACGTTAGAAATATGAATAACATTATCACTTTAGCGATAATCGATGCCAATGGCTTTAAAGAAATCAATGATCATTTTGGACATGCAGCAGGTGATGAGGCTTTAAAAAAACTTTCTAAGGCCATTAAAGATTGCATTAGAAAAGATGATTATCTTATCCGTTATGGTGGAGACGAATTTATACTTGTTTTCCAAGATATCGAATATGGTGATTTTAAAATGTTACTTAATAGAATTTCTGATCATGTACAAAACATCTTTGTTGATGATGATGTTCAGCTCTCTGTTTCTATTGGTGGTATGTATAACATAAACAACATCGATGAAGCTCTCGCGTATGCAGACAAGCTTATGTATCAAGGAAAGAAAAAGCATAAAAAGTTGTTATAGAAAAGAAATAATAGTTTTTAAATAGATAAAGCGGAGGATACTTTTATGGATAAAGTGATTAGATCATTCATTGTTTTATTTGTGCTGCTTATAGCAATAACAGGCTATCATAAATCATATGACCAATCATATAATGCATCAACTATTAACAATTTAAAAGAAAATATCTTTTTTGCAGTTAGAATATGATGATGGACAAGTAGTTTATGAAGAAATAGCCATTTATGATAACATTGAATATGAATTTATAATCAATACTGGTGCTAGAAATATATTAGAATGGGTCATTAATAAATAAAACAGTAATATCTAAAAAGGTATTTTTTGAAAGAAGTACATTTATGCATGTTTTTTAAAAAATTACACGGAGGAAAGAATGTTATAACAAAAAATAATGTTTTAATAGTCTACATGGCGGAATCAGAATTTAATCTATTAGATAGAAAAGCAAAACAATTAAAAACGACTAAAAGTGAAGTTGCAAGAACGGCTACTCAAAACTATATTCATAATGTAAATTTGTCTAATGAGAAGTTATTACAAATACTTAAGGAACTTCGTAATTTAGCATATGAAGTAGAAGGCGATTTAAGAGATCCACTTATTTATAAATTGATAGAAGTAGATTTACATTTATATTAAAAAAACTTATGCCCATAAAATGGGGATATATCAGTAGTATGAAGGTACTATTGGAAATCTCCATTTTGTATATCATCTTAAAATATATGTAGGATTAACCAAGTATGATTGATTTTTAAAAAAAACACATATCAAAAGAAAATGAAGAACAACAAACAACTAAAAAAGAAGATAAATATATACTCTTACAAGATTTTGATTTATTAAATGCATTGTTGGAACAAGAATATAGATGTGTACAAATGATTATTACAAATTATGACACTAAGAAATATCAATATGAAATCATTGATTATAAATTAGATTATAGAAACAAGACGCTGTGTTTGAATCTAAAACTAGATGAAAATTATCAGTTTGAATATATTATAGAAGCTATTGATGATATTCAAACTGTAGTTTCCAAAGATGGAATACATGTACTTATAAGTTATCACCATGTTTATCTCTTTGAAGATGAAAAGAAAATGATTCAAAAAACTATTCCTATCATATTTATAGATGCTGAAATACCACCAATTACTACAAGATGTAATACAAGGTGTTATGAAAGAAAAGAAAAAGAATATGAACAGTATAAATTTACGGATCGCTTGAAATATTATGTTGGAGAAGCGATTTATGATTGTACTGTACGACAAGGAATAAAGGTCTTAGATGAAAAGTATTATCGATTAAAACATAAAGAAGATAAGTACTGTTTACTTTTATTAGAAAGAGATTCTAATTATGATGTATTATATGTAGATGATAATGGTTGGAAATCAGTAGTATATTTTGAATTAGTTGAAGATGATAAGTTATATATTGTTGATGTTGCACCTCTTTATATTAATGAAGGTATAGGTAAAAATGCTTTTAATCTTCTTTTCAATTATATAAGACAAACAAATTTAATTAAGAAAATCTATGGAAGAACCTCTCCTATAGATGATCAACATGCTGATCGTAAAGAACATTTTTTCAATAAATTAGGGTTTACTATTGATGGAAGAAGAATTTCTCGAGTGTTTAAGTAATTATGGATAATATAAATTAAATACTATGATAAAATAGTAAGAAATGAAAGCTCAATAGGATTAGAAGCTATATTTAAATAATAAATATCAGCAAATAATTCTAAAAAGATAATATAGAAAGGGATTAAAATGAGAGAAGAAGTATTTAAGATACATAAATATCCGTTAGGACATAAAGTAGATAAGCAATTATTGGTCAGTATAAAAGATATATTTTTACAATATGATGAGCATATGTTTTTTGAAATTAAAACAGAATGTACTAATGATACGGCATGTTTTTTTGAGGATATTGATGAATGTTTTGAATATTTTGAAAAAAAGACTTATCGAATTGTAAAAATGTCAATAACTGGTAAATTTAAAGATAATCAAGTAACATTGATTTTTGACAATGGAACACATCCAAATACTGAAATTAAATTTCAATTTGATAATGGGGATGATTATTTATTATTAAAAAATAAAATAGAATTATGCTTAAGCAATTTTAAATTAAATTATCGGATATTATCTCGTTTGCCAATTATGACTTTTCTATTAGGTTTTGGCATGTTATTTATTGTTGTATATACTAATGTAAAAAATATTATATTTCCTGAGTTAGTACAAATTTCAATAATGAGTATATGGACTTGTGGAATATGGATTACTATATCATTATCAAGTATTAGAAATATTAAAAGAAATTTATTTCCATGCACAGAGTTTCGCATAGGACAAAATATACGTATTGAAGAAAAAAATGAAAAAATAAGAAACTTTATATTTGTTACAATTATTTTAACTATAATTTTAGGTATTATAGTAAATTTAATAAGTGGTTTTCTTTTTTAATTCATATAAGTAAAAATTGATGATCATATATGGTTATTTAAATAAAATAAGAGAATAAGGATAGAAGGATATATTATGAAGGGATATAAGGCACTTCAATATGAAAATGGTATTTTACGCTCTAAAATTCTTTTAAAAAATGGAAGGGATATTTTTGAAGTTGGTATTCCTAAACAATAAGTAGAGACCAAAGAAGACATTGCTTTTAGTGAAAATGGGTATAGTTTTTGTGGCACGATAGAAGAAGTTGCTGATTGTATGAATATTCTTGCTCCCCTAAAGGGAAGAAGTCCTGTGGGAGTTGATGAAAGATTATTCTTAATCGATACACTTGATAGTTGTGTGATTGGAAGTTCAAAACATTTTAAAGCAGAACAAATAGTTATAGAAAAAGAAATCACACAAGATGAAATTATTCAATATTATTTGGATCATCCTGAATTAAAACCTAATATTAGGGAAGATTTATGGAATGAATTTTGTAATGATAAGATACAGCCATATGTATACGTAAAAGAAGAAAAAGAAATTGAAGATTTAATAATAAAAAATTGTTTGCGATATGGTCAAGATGATTTATGTGCTCAAATATCAAATGATTCATATATGGAAATATGTGAAAAATGTATAGGTTGGCAATGGCGAGGTGACACGCGAAGCAATATGAAAGACTATCTATATTTGATCATTAGAAGTAAACTTTACAACGGTATTGAACTTAATTGTATTGAAGAATACCATAAGTTAGAAGGTTATGAAAATGAACGAAAAAGCTTGCGTTTAATCAGTGAGTACTTAAAAAAACAAGCAATAAAGCTATATGATTTTTAATGAAAGAACGGTTGAATTATGATAAATTAATCATAGGTCAATCGTTTTTTATGGAGGTCATTATGAAAAAAGGAATTATTATCGCTATTATCTTATGTTTACTAGGAATGATTTTTTTATCAGGAAGTGTTGGTGTTTTTTATAAACCAGTAGAAGTATCTAATAAAGTTGTTATTTTGGCTATTTTAATTATTGTTTTTATTATTTGTTATTTTTATAGAAAGAATAAGAAAAGAAGATAGTTGGGAGAGTGTCAAAGACATTCTCTTTTATGTTATAATGAATAAGGTGATAAACATGAAACATATCTTTATATTAAAACCAGATACTTCTAAAAGTTTGATTAATTGTATAGTAACAATGATGCAAGGAAAACGTTATGAATTACGCTATACCAAAGATTTAGATGATGCAAGAAAGATAGCCTTGTCTTATCAAGATGAAAAGGAAGTTTGTCGTTTATATGCGATAGGTGGCGATGGCTTTGTTCATAAGGTGGTCAATGGCATGGTAGGGTCTTTTCATGAACTCGTTGTCATTCCGCAAGGAACAGGTAATGATTTTGCTAGAAGCATCTACAAAAATTTAGATGCGATAAAGATTTTTAAAGAGTCATTAAATAAGCAAGCCAAAGCAATTGATGTGATTCAATGCAAAGAAGATTTATATTGTATCAATGTCTTTTGTTGTGGTTTAGATGCTGATGTTGGAAATCTAGTGAATACAAATCGTAAGACAACCTTATTTCCAAGAATTATGCAATATAGTTTAACGATTTTAAATAAGATCTTTCATTTAAAATTTTATCCAACCGATATTTATACATATAATAAAGATATTTATCAAGGTAATGTTTTGATTTGTACCTTTTGTAATGGTCATTATTTTGGTGGAGGCTATCAGGCAGGGTATTATTCATCTTTAGATGATGGGATGATTGATATGTCTGTAGTGGGTGAGATTTCTAAAAAAGAATTACCGTATTATTTAAAAGGACTCATTACCAATAAGTTACATAAAACAAAAAAATTTCAACATTTTAAAGAAGATGATGTTTGGGTCAAAACCAATCAATATGTTAATATTGATGGTGAAAAATATGAACCAGGAACATATCACTTAAAATGTTTACATAAAAAAATTCAATTAGTTTATTAAGGAGATTACTATGGAAATAGATTTAAAAACAGATTCACGTAAAGTAAAACCAGGAGATACTTTTATTGCGATTAGAAATGTTAATCGCGATGGACATGATTATATTCCTCAAGCTATTAAAAATGGGGCAACAAAAGTAATTGTTGAAGAAGGAAATTATGATGTTGAAACTGTTGTTGTTGAAGATACAAGAGCATATTTAAAAGATTATTTGTATGAACATTATTATCCTTATTTCAAAGATATGAAATTAATAGGGGTTACAGGTACAAATGGGAAAACAACAATTGGTTATATGATGTATCAAATGATGACGATGCTTGATATTCCTTGTGCTTATATGGGAACAATTGGTTTTTATTATTGTGGGAACTTTATTAAAATGGTTAATACCACACCTGATGTAGATGTACTTTATGATTATTTTATTAAAGCAAAAGATGCGGGGTGTAAAGTACTTGTGATGGAGGTTTCTTCACATGCGCTTGCGAAAGATCGTATTCATGGCTTAGAATTTGATGAAGTTGCTTTTACAAACTTAACACAAGACCATTTAGATTTTCATAAAACATTAGAAAACTATGCGAATGCTAAACAATTCTTATTTAAAAAGACAAGAGGAAAGAAAATTGCTGTCATAAATGGTGATGATCCACATGCTTCACATTTTGAATTAGAAGGAAATCAAAATCTTTTGATTTCTGATCAAAAAGGTGATGTTCTCATTCAAAATATTGAATTTTCTCACTTAGGGACAACCTTTACCTTTAAATATCAAGAAAAAGAATATCAAACACATATTCAAATGGTAGGAAGATACAATGTTTATAACTATCTTACAGCGATGCTTTTAATTCATGAATTAGGATATGAAATTGATGCTATTTTAGCCTTAAATACAAAACTCAAAGCACCTAAAGGAAGAATGGAGTTAATCGTTTATGATACAAATGGTATCTTTGTAGATTATGCCCATACCCCTGATGCCACTTTGAATGTTTTAGAAAGTGCTCAAGAATTTAAAAAAGGAAAAATTATTACGATTATTGGTTGTGGGGGAGATCGTGATACGACCAAACGACCAATCATGGGGGAAATTGCCTGCAAACATAGCGATCATGTCATTATTACGGATGATAATCCACGAACAGAAGATCCTCAAAAAATCATTAATGATATTTTAAAAGGGGTTAGTGGTGATTATGAAGTCATCAATGATCGTCATCTCGCCATTGCTAAAGGAATGAGTTTATTAAAAGAAAATGATATCTTAATGATTTTAGGAAAAGGTCATGAAGATTATCAAATTATTGGAACAGAAAAGATTCATTTTTCTGATCAAGAAGAAGTAGAAAAATATATAAGGGAGCATATACATGACTAAAATTGCATTTTTTGATGTGGATGGAACCATGATTAATGTACCTCATCAATTATTAAAACCGACAGATAAGACGATACGTGCTTTAAAAGAATTTCAAAAACAAGGAAATTATATTGTTGTAGCAAGTGCTCGTGGCGTTAAACCAGAATGTTTAGACGAAATTCCTTTTGATGGCTTTATTGGTTGTGATGGAGGCTATATTGAATTCCATCAAGAAGTTTTATTAAATAATGTTTTTAGTGTGAAAGATTTAAACTTACAAAATAGTATTTATGAAGCAACAAATGGACAATATATAATCAGTGAAAGGAATCAAAGTTATTTCAGTGACATGAATGGGGAACTTATCAAAAAACATTTAAGACTTTATACAGGAACAGATAAGCTTCCTGATGATTATGATGATAACTGGCGCTTTCAAAATGTTAAAGCTAATACAGTAACCGCTCTTTTCTATAATGCAAAAGACTTACATGAAGCCTTAGATATGTTACCAAAAGAATGGTCTATCAATGCTTATGATACAGGACATATTCGTATGGATGTCCATCCTCAAGGTTACACAAAAGGAATAGCGTGTGAATATTTATATCAAAAATTAAATATTCCTAAAGAAAATACGTATGCTTTTGGTGATGGAGAAAATGATATTGAAATGTTGCATCTTGTAGGAACTTCTATTGCGATGGGTAATGCGGATGTTGAAGTTAAAAAACATGCATCTACTGTGACTTTAACAGTAGATGAAGATGGTATTGCTGATTTTTTTGAAAAGGAATTTAAAATCAAATGAGAATTAGAAAAATAAATTTTCAAGAAATAAATTTTGAGTATTGTCCTTATCCTCAATCAATGTATGATTCCATAAAAAGAATAGGACTTTCTTTTCCTATTAAAGTGAATATTATTAATGGTAAATATTATTGTAAAGATGGACATAAACGTCTTTCTATTATTCAAGATTTATTAAAAAATGAAGAAGGTTATGAAAAAAGAAGGGATGTTCCCTATATTATTTATAATGATGGGAGTTCTAGATCTAATGATTGTTGGCGTGATCGCAACATGCATTAGATCTTTTTCATTTTTTGAAAGCATAAAACGAGAATAAATAAGAGGTATATAATAGATGCGAGGAAGTGATTATTTTGTTATTTAGTAATAGAGATTTAAAAAAATTGATAATACCTTTAATTATTGAACAGGTATTAGCATTGACAATTGGGATTTTTGATACGATGATGGTTTCCCAATGCGGGCAAAGTGCGGTTTCAGGAGTGAGTATTGTCGATGGGTTAAATGTGTTGATTATCAATATCTTTTCGGCACTAGCTACAGGAGGAGCTGTTGTTTGTTCGCAATATATTGGTAAAAAAGATGAAGAGATGGCTTGCCATAGTGCTAAACAGCTCTTATTTACCATCTTAGGTTTATCACTTGTTATTATGGTTTTATGTATGATTTTCAATGGGAATTTATTGAATTTGATTTTTGGACATATTGAAAGTGATGTGATGGCTTATGCAAGAACTTATTTTTTCTTTTCAGCCTTATCTTATCCTTTTATTGGTTTATTTAACGGTGGGGCTGCTTTATTTAGATCAATGGGAAATAGTAAAGTGGCTATGACAAATTCATTTTATATGAATATTGGAAATATCGTTTTGAACTACCTCTTTATTTTTATTTTAAATATGTCAGTCAAAGGAGCAGCAATTGCTACTTTACTTTCAAGAATGTTCTGTTCTTTTATTATTTTATATATGTTATTAAATAAAGAACATATTGTACATATAGATACGTATTTAAAATATAAGTTTGATTTTTCAACTGTCAAAAGAATCTTAAAAATTGGTATTCCAAATGGTTTAGAAAATGGAATGTTTCAAATGGGGAAAATCCTTGTGCAAAGACTTGTTTCAACTTTTGGAACAGCTGCCATTGCAGCCCATGCTGTTGCCTTTAGTTTAACATCCATTGCCGTTGTTCCAGGAATGGCTTTAGGACTTGCTATTTTAACAGTTGTAGGCCAATGTATTGGAGCTAATGATTATCAGCAAGCTAAATATTATACAAAGAAACTGATGATTATTGCTTATTTATCAACAATTGTAGCAGCTGGTATTTTACTTGTTGGGGTTAGATATATTTTAAGATTTTATGCTTTACCACAAGATACTGCTAATTTGGCGGTTTCAATGGTTTCACTTCATTGTGTTTTTGATTTCTTTGTTTGGCCAATGGCATTTTCTTTTCCAAATGCCTTACGTGCAGCCAATGATGCAACTTTTACAATGATCGTTTCTACATTTTCAATGTGGACTTTCCGTTTTGCTTTAAGCTATGTTTTTGCTTTGTATTTACGCATGGGTGTCATTGGTGTTTGGTGGGCTATGATTGTTGACTGGATTTTTAGGTCAATTTGTTTTATGATTAGATATAAATCCAATAAATGGATGAATAGAACGTTAGTATAGGAGAATTATATGGAAAAAGTAGAATATTATTTTAGAGAAATTTCAAAGATTCCAAGAGGATCTTACAATGAAAAAGCAATTTGTGATTATGTGGAAAACTTTGCTAAAGAAAGAAATATAAAATATGTAAGAGATAAAATGCATAATATCATGCTTTTTAAAGAAGCAACAAAAGGCTATGAAGATCATGAAACAGTCATGTTAGAAGGACATATGGATATGGTCTGCGAAAAAAATAATGATAGTGATCATGATTTTTCAAAAGATCCTATTGAACTTATTGAAGAAGATGGTTTTTTACATGCCAATAAAACAACATTAGGAGCGGATGATGGTGTTGGTGTTTGTTATATGCTTGCTTTATTAGATGATGAAAGCTTAAAACATCCAGCTTTAGAATGTGTTTTTACTGTTCAAGAAGAAGTAGGACTTAATGGAGCAATGGGTCTTGATAAAAGTATTTTAAAAGCGAAAAAGATGATTGGACTTGATAGAGGGAAAGAAAAAATTATTACTGTAAGCTGTTCTGGAGGAAGAAGAGCTGTTGTTGAAAAAGAACTTTCTTATCTAAAAAATGAATCACCTTGTTATCAACTTTATGTGGGTGGCTTACAAGGTGGACATTCAGGAGGAGTTATTCATTTAGAAAGAGGAAACGCTAATGTGATTATGACACGTGTCTATTATCATCTTTCTTTAAATAACATTGAATTTTTATTAGGAAGTTTTAAAGGTGGTTTAAAAGATAATGCGATTCCTAGAGAATGTGTCAGTGTCTTTGCTTCAAATGATGATTTTAAAAAAATCAAAGAAGTTGTTTTAAAAGTAGAAAATGATTTAAAAGAAGAATTAAAAGAAAGTGATGAACATGTATTTGTTCGTTTAGAAAAAGTAGATTCTTTAAATGAAGTGATTTCAGTTAAAGAAAGCCAAGATATTATTTCAATGATGTATTTAATGCCTAATGGCTTTATGCATAAATCTTTAAAAATGGATCTTACCAATATTTCTTTAAATATGGGTGTAGTGGAAATGAATGAAAAATTCAATATTTATTTTTCAATTCGTTCTCCAATGGAATCGGCTAAAGATGAATTATCAAACAAATTGAGTTTAATTGCATCAATGTTTAAGGCAAAATATGTTTTAGATAATAACTATCCAGGATGGAATTACGATGAAGGTTCAAAACTTAGAAAACAATATGTTGATTTTGTAAAAGAAACAGAAGGAATCACTTTAAAAGAAGAAGGGACACATAGTGGTCTTGAAACAGGTATTTTCAAAGGGGCACTTCAAGATTTAGATATTATTACTTTAGGGCCAGATATGTTTGATATTCATACTCCTGATGAAAGATTAAATATGAATTCATTTTATAAATGTTATCAAAGATTAATTCATTTTTTAGAGAGATTATAAGATGTTAGAACTTATTAAAGTAAAATATGATCAAGACATCAAAAATCAATTAGAAAAAAGATTTATTGCTTTTGACGTAGAAACAACAGGTTTGAATCCAAAAGAGGAAAGAATTATTGAATTAGGAGCTGTTCTTTTTGAAAATGGACAAGCTGTTCAAAAATTTAATACACTTGTCAATGCTGAAGTAGAAGTCTCTGAGTTTATTTCTAATTTGACACATATTACCAATGAGATGTTAGAAAATCAACCACGAGAAGAAAAAGCATACGAGATGTTCCAAGAGTTTATGAAAGTGGCTCTTGAAGGCAAAGTGATTGTTTGTGCGCATAATGCGAAATTTGATATGTCATTTTTAAAGGAAACATTTGATCGACTTCAATTAACAGGAAAAATCTGTTACGTAGATACCTTACAATTGTCAAGAAAGTATATTCATGGACCTTATAATTATAAACAAGGAACGATTGCTCATTATTTACATATCAAGAATGAAAATGCGCATCGTGCTTATGATGATGCTTATGTTTGTGGACAAATATTAAATCATATAGTAAAAGGAAGTTTTTAATAAACTTCCTTTTAATGTACAATTTCATTGAGTAAATTGACGGCAGCCATGGCATCTTTTGTATAGTAATCGGCATGAATATCTTGAGCGATATCTTCTGTTAATACAGCACCGCCAACAAAAATTGGACACATATTTTCTTCTTGTTTTAATAAAGCAATTGTTTCTTCCATTGAAACAACCGTTGTTGTCATTAAAGCTGAAAGACCAATAGCTTTAGGATGATGCTTACGATAGGCTTCTAAAATGACTTCTGCAGGCACATCTTTTCCTAAATCAATGACTTGATAACCGTAACTTTCTAAAACAACTTTTACAATATTTTTCCCGATATCATGGATATCACCATGGACAGTCGCAATTAAAACAGGACCTTTAGAAGATTTCGTTGTTTTAAATGTTTGTTTGATCACATCAAAGGCAATTTTGCTTGCTTCTGCTGATTGGATCAATTGAGGTAAAAAGATTTTACCAGTTTCATAATCCTTCCCAATTTGGTCAAGAGCAGGAATTAAAATGTCATTGACGATTGTTAGTCCATCTTGACTTTCTAAGGCTGTTTCTGTTGCTTTTTTGACTTCATCTTTTAAACCGTGTAAGACAACATCATTTAAAGAAAAGGATGTTGTTTGTTTTGGTAAAACGACTTGGCTTTGTGCTTGTTTTTGAATGTAATTTGTAGCATCTTGGTCATAATTATAAAGTACATTGAAGGCATCGATTGTATTCATCAGTTCTTGATCTAATGGGTTGATAATTGGTAAATCAAGTCCTGCCGACATTGCCATTGCTAAGAATGTTTTATTAAGTAAAGGACGATTTGGTAACCCAAAAGAAACGTTACTTACTCCTAAAACAGTATGGACACCCAATGTTTTAACCATAGAAACAGCTTTGATTGTTTCCATGACTTCTTTTTGTTGAGCAGAAGCGGTTAAAACAAGACAGTCAATAATGATATCTTTTTTGTCAATGCCATATTCTTTTGCTTTGTTAATGATCTTTTTAGCGATTTCAAATCTTTGCTCAGCCTTTGGAGGAATGCCATTTTCATCTAAGGCTAGACCAATGACAACACCACCATATTTTTTTACAACAGGGAAGACGGCTTCCATGGTTTCATCTTTCCCGTTGACAGAGTTAATAAGTGGTTTTCCATTATAATAACGACAAGCTTCTTCAATTGCTTGGAAATTAGAACTATCAATTTGTAAAGGAAGTTGAATAACTTCTTGTAATAATTTAATAACATGCTTCATCACTTTTGGTTCATCAATACCAGGTAAACCGACATTGACATCTAAAACATGAGCTCCTGCTTGTTCTTGTTTGATGGCTTCTACAACAAGTTCATCATAACGTTCTTCTTTTAAAGCAGCTTTTAATTTTTTCTTTCCTGTTGGATTTAATCTTTCTCCACAAACAACAACATGTTTTCCAAATTCAACAGTTGTTGTTCCTGAAGAGACACGTGTCAACGAAGAAACTTCTCTTGGAGTCACTGTTGTTGGGCAGTTTTTTTTTAATTTTTGAATAAATTCAGGGGTTGTTCCACAACATCCACCAACGATAGCGATTCCTTTTTTGACAAGAGGAACGATTGCCTCAATAAATTCATCTACTTTCATTGGATAAACGGTTTGTCCGTCTTCTAAAAGAGGGAGACCCGCATTTGGTTGAATCATCACAGGGAAAGAGGTACTTTCTAAAATATTTTCAATAATAGGAGCCATTTCATTTGGTCCTAAAGAACAGTTAATTCCTAAAGCATCCACTTTTAATCCTTCTAAGACATTGACCATTGTAAGAGGATCACAGCCTGATAAACTACGACCATTTGTTTCAAAGGTCATTGTTGCAAAAACAGGAAGATCACTACACTCTTTGACAGCTAAAATACTCGCTTTTAATTCATAAATATCTGTCATTGTTTCAAATAAAACAACATCAATATCCTCTTTTACAAGTTCTACCATTTGCTTAACGCTTTGATAAACTTCGTCAAAAGTTAAAGTTCCCATCGGTTCCATAAGTTTACCAATAGGTCCAATATCTAAAGCAATATAAGCATCAGGTTTGATTTTTTTAGCTTCTTTTGCATTTTGGATAGCTGCTAAAATCACTTCTTGATAGCTATATTTATGTTGTTCTAATTTAAGAGGATTTGCGCCAAATGTATTGGTTGTAATAAAATCAGCTCCTGCTTTTAAATAACGATGATGGATATCAATAATTATTTTAGGATGTTCAATATTATAATATTCTGGAATTTCTCCAGCCTTCATTCCTAGTTCTTGAAGTTGAGAACCAAAACCACCATCAAAAATAAGAAGATCTTTATTTAATCTTTCGCGTAACATGTTTGACCTCTCTTTCTAAAATTACAATCTTTTATATGTAAACAATTCTGACATGTTTTTTCTTTTCTGTTATCACCTAAACCAATCAAACCAATCATTGATTTTTGTGGTAATAAAATATTACTTTCTTGAACAGTCAAACCAATTTTTTTAGAACTTTCGATAATGAAAGCAAGCTCTTTATTGAGTTCAATAGGGACATGACCATAACCAGGACAAAAACGAAACGTTCTTTTACCAATCAGTTGTTCATTTTCATATTCATCACATTTCACTTCTAAAAAACTACTTGCGACAGCATCAAAAATCGTCGCTTTGGTCATGTCAATATGACTGTAATAATGAGATCTTTTTTCTACCTGTAATCCTAAAGTACAGCCAATAATAACAACATCATGACAATTTTGAAATAAATCATTCAAGTCTGGATAATCGAGATTTAAAGAAATTTCATCAATTCTTAAAGGATGAAAAGAAAGAGGAAATTTACGATAAGTTACTCTAAAAGAACTCATTTTTTCAATTTCCTCTATGCATTCATCAATCAAAACATTCATTTTTTCATCAAGTATTTGATGATGATATCCTAAATACTTTAAAGCATTTTCTTTAATCTTTGAAAAATTCATCACGAATATATTCTGTTCTTTTTAAAATTTCTTTTGCAATCTCTGGTTTATTCATTGTATAAATATGTATTCCATCTACACCATGAGTCATTAAATCGATGATTTGATAAGTTGCATAGTGTAAACCAACTTCCCTTCCCGCTTTAGGATTTCCAGCAAAACGATCAATCATCGCTGCTAAATCAAACGGAACAGAACAATTTGACATTTTTGCGATATTTTTTAACTGTTTTGGATTATGAGCAGGCATAATTCCTGCAAGAATAGGGACATGAATTCCAATTTTTCTTGCTTCTCTGACTAGACGATAATAATATTGATTGTCATAAAAAATTTGAGTAACAAGATATTTAGCTCCAGCATCGACTTTTTTCTTTAGGTTTAAAAGATCTTCTTCAAAGTTTTTAGCTTCATAATGTGTTTCTGGATAACATCCACCAGATAAACAAAAATCATTAGGAAAGTTTTCTTCAATGAATTCATTTAATTCACTAGCATATTTAAAATCACCATGATTAATACCATCACTATCTTTAGGATAGTCGCCACGTAAAGAAAGGACATTTTCGATACCATTTTTTTTAAGTTCTTCTAGAATTTCTTTGATTTCATCTTTTGTATTATTCATACACGTTAAATGAGCTACAGATTCAATACCATATTTATTTTTAATGGTTGAGGCAATCTTACATGTATTTTTAGATGTAGAACCATTAGCTCCATAAGTGACAGAAATGAAATCAGGATTCATTTTTGCTAGTTCATCAATGGTTGCATAAATAGATGTGATATCATTTTCATTGTTTTTTGGTGGGAATATTTCAAAAGACAATGTAGGTCTTTTATTTAATAATTCATTAATTTTCATACAGCTACCTCACTTTTATTGATTATTATATTGAAAAAAGAATAAATAGTAAATGATTAAATAATTGTAGTTTGTTATAGCTTAAATCTATAACTATTTTTCTTCTATTATTGATTCAGCAATGTTGTTTAAAGAATAACTTAGTGTTGAAAGAGAAGCAATAAGTAAAAATAAATCATGATATTGATTTATATCTAATTGATAATCTTTAATTATTTGTTGAATCATTTTTTGCAGTTGTTGATTTATAGAATGTTTGATTTCAATAAAATGATCATATAACTTTGATAAATCAGTATTACTTTCATAAATAGGAATAAGTAAATCTTTAATTTCTTGAATGGATAGATTGTTTTTTAATTGATAAATCATTAACATTTGAATAATTTGTTCCTTAGTGTATTTTTTTCCTTTTACAGGCGTAATGACTTTTGCTTTGGAATAATTATTGATCATGGTTTTAGTAAGTAATTTATCATCTTCATTTTTTTTATGATTTGCTAGATGGATTTCAAAAAGAGTCATAATTTGATCCATATAGAGATCTAAATCAGGAATATCTTTAGACATAATAGAACTTTTTTGACTTTCTTTTTCAACAAGAGTTTCTAGTGTTTCTTTATTCATAATTTCACCTCATATTTATTTTATAGATTATCATATTTTTTTGCAATATAAACTATTTGAAATGGTTTTAAATACTACATATTTAAAAAAGTCATACTAGGATTTTAAAAAGCTTTATTGTATAATGTCCTTGGTGATTAGATGAAAAATATAAGTAAGAAAAATTGGGTTTTATATATTGTTACTTTTTTGGTGATTGTTATTGGAGATCAACTTACAAAAATATTAGTGTCTTCTTCGATGATGCTAGGGCAATCGCAAGCGATTATTGATAATTTCTTTTATTATACATATTCGCATAATCAAGGAGCAGCTTGGGGAATGTTATCAGGACATATTAGTTTGTTTGTAGTTGTTTCGCTTGCTGCAGCAATTTTTATGTTTTATTACTTTAGTAAGACAACCAAAGCTCAAAGATTAACACGTTATGGAATTGTTTTAACTTTTGCAGGTCTTGTTGGAAATCTAACAGATCGTCTTTATTTTGGATATGTGAGAGATTTTATTGATTTTATTATTTTTGGTTATGATTTTCCTATTTTTAATATTGCTGATATGGCAGTAGTAATAGGAGTAGGATTGATTATTTTAGAGATTATATTTGAGGATTATATTAATGGAAAAAAGAAAATTAGAGATTAATGAAGAAAATGTACGTTTAGATAAGTTTATTATGAATTCAATTTCTGATTTATCAAGAACACTTATTCAAGAATATATTAAAGAAGGGCATGTTCTTGTAAATGGAAAAATTGAAAAAGCAAGTTATAAAATTAAAATGAATGATGCTATTGAAATCACGATTCCTGATAATAAGGAGATGGATGTTTTACCAGAAGATATTCCTTTAGATATCGTTTATGAAGATCAAGATGTCATCGTTGTCAATAAACCTTCAGGGATGATCGTTCATCCAAGTGCGGGAATTTATAGTGGTACTCTAGTAAATGCTTTACTTTATCATTGTAAAGATTTATCAGGAATCAATGGTGTGAATCGTCCTGGTATTGTTCATCGTATAGATAAAGAAACAAGTGGTTTATTAATGGTAGCAAAAAATGATAAAGCTCATAAATCATTGAGTGAACAGTTAAAAGAACATAGTGTTACACGTCGTTATGTGGCTTTAGTTCATGGTGTTATTCCACATGTTCATGGTAAAGTCAATGCGCCAATTGGTAGAGATGTCAATGATCGTCAAAAAATGGCTGTCACAAAAAACAACAGTAAAGAAGCAATTACTAATTTTACAGTATTAGAAAGATATGATGATATGTCTTTAATTGAATGTCGACTTGAAACAGGAAGAACGCATCAAATTAGGGTGCATATGTCTTATATTGGTTATCCAGTTTATGGAGATCCTAAGTATGGAAAGAAAAAAGATGATCAGAGTCATGGACAATTCTTACATGCTAAAAAATTAGGATTTATTCATCCTACTACAGGTGAATATTTAGAGTTTGAATGTCCTTTACCTGATTATTTTCAAGCAAAACTTGATGAATTGAAAGGAGAATAAAATGTCTAAAAAGATTATTAGTTGGCAACAATATTTTATGGGAGTTGCTAAGCTTTCAGCTTATCGTTCAAAAGATCCTAATACCCAAGTAGGAGCGTGTATTGTTTCTCCAGAAAATAAGATCGTAGGAGTAGGATATAATGGACTTCCATGGGGATGCGAAGATGATCAGTTTCCATGGGCAGCAAGAGAAGGAGATTTGTATGATACAAAATATCCTTACGTTGTTCATGCAGAATTGAATGCTATCTTAAATAGTATTTCTCATTTACAAGGATGTACGATCTATGTTTCTTTATTTCCATGTCATGAATGTGTGAAAGCCATTATTCAAAGTGGTATTAAAGAAATTATTTATGAAGATGATAAATATAATGGAACAGACAGTGATCGCGCTGCAAAACGTATGTTAGATGCCGCAGGTGTCAAATACACAAAAATTCCAGCATTTGAATTAAATATTTTATAAAATAAAAAGGTCTTCTTTGGAAGACCTTAAATTACATCTTTAATACGCTTATAATTAGTCATATTAGTTTTTGTTACTTTAAGTAACATTTTTTTACCATACTTTTTAGCAATACTTACAGCAACATGATCGACAACTGAGCTTGTATTACCACGAGGCAATTTTACTTTCAAGCTTCTAGACATGTTATTAAAATATTGGTAAAAGGCATATTTTGAAAGAATAGACGAACACATAATTGCAAAGTATTGTTCTTCTCCTTTTTGTTCAAAAGATAAATCCTTAACAACGATTACTTCACTCTTTAAATAATTATAATACGTTTTAGGTGAAACAAATTGATTTACGACTTTTTTATCAACTTTCATTGCAACTTTTTGCATTACATTTGTAACGGCCTGATTATAAAGTTTTGCTTTAATGTTTGCTAGATTATTACCAGCAACTGCCATTTGATTGTAGTGAGAATTATCAAGAATCAACAAACTATAAACAAGTCGATCTTTGATCTCTCTAGCAATTTCAATAACTTCTTGAGGTGTCATGAGTTTAGGATCACGAACATTTAAGCTCGCTAACCAATCATAATCGCGTTCATCGATATAGCATGCAACAACACATAATGGTCCAAAAAAATCACCTGATCCTGTTTCATCACAACCAATGTGAGAATAAGGATAATATTGTTTTTCTTGGTTTGATGGACCACCATCACTTAAAGGGGCGTAGTTTTCAACATGCATATCTATAATATTCATTGGTTTGTTATTATTTGCTACATTCATGTCATTTCTTTCCTCCTACCATATATATTAATTATAGCATATTTTTCAAATTTTGACACTATATTTTTGTTTTGATACAATAATTGCAAGGAGGTATTTATGGCTTTATTAAATAATCCCTACATAATCGATATAATTATAGGTCTATTCCTTATTATATATACATTTATTGGTTATCTAAAAGGATTCATTATTCGACTTTATGACTTTTTTAGTCTTTTTATAGCTTATTTTCTAACAATTAATTTTTCTTTTCCTTTATCTAAATTGATTATACTTTATCAATTAGAAGGTTTATTAGAACCAATTGGTATAAAGGTAAATCAATTGTTAGTTGCTGTTATTTTATTTATTGTTATCTATTTCCTTTTAAAAGGAATTGGTGTTTTATTAAAACCGTTTTTAAAGAAAATTGTTTCTTTCTTAAAAATGACAAAATTATTAGATCGTTTATTAGGTTTGATTTTATCAATTATTGAAGGAATCATTATTGTATATTTTGTTATTTCAATGATTTTTATTCCTTTTATCAATCAAGGAAAAGAAACAATTGAACAAACGTATATAGGCTCTTTTATAATTGATACCATGCCTCATTATTTTTCATCTATTGCTGATTTTAAAGATTTAAATCAATTAACACATCTAGATGTTTCTTTATCTGATGAAAAACAAGTATCTATGGTGACAAATTTTATAGAAGAAGCAAGTCAAAATAAATGGTTAGATGATGAAACAATAAAAGATTTTATTTATAACTATTATAGTGAAATAGATTTACAAACAGTAGATCAAGAAGATTATCAAAGAATATCTTCTTTATGTCAAAATTATGATATTGATATCAATCTTTTAACGAAAGGACATTAGAAATGAAAAAGAGTTATCGAACATTGGAGTTTTCATTTATTCAAGATTATATTAAAAACTATTGTTTTAGTGAAATGGCTAAAAAGCGAATTGATCAAATACAGCCTTTTCAAGATATAGATGATTTAAAACTCTATCAAGATGATATATCAAGTGCTATGAAAATCATCTATGCTTATGGACGTATTCCTTTAGCCCCTTATGAAGATATTAAAGAAATACTTCAAAAAGCACAAAAAGGTGGTGTTTGTTATCCTCAAGATTTATTAAAAATCGTACAAATATTAAAAAATGTACAAGAGGTACAAGCTTATTTGGATCAAGAAATTGAACAAAGTCATTTACTTGAAATACTTTCATTACTTTATTTACCTAAAGATTTATATAATGAAATTTTAAAATGCGTCGATCCAAGTGGAAATATTTATGATCATGCAAGTCATGAGCTTTATCGTTTAAGAAGACAAATTTCAGCGATTGAAGCCAATATGAGAAAGAAAATTGAAGCATTAAGAGCACAAAATAAAGATTATTTATCTCATGATGTCATTTCAACAAGAAATGATCATTTTGTTTTACCCGTCAATGTTTCTTATAAAAATCAAATCAAGGGAATTCATCATGGACATTCTTCTTCAGGAAGAACAACATATGTAGAACCAGAAGAAATTGTTTCTTACAACAATCAACTTTCACAAATTAAACAAGATGAACAATTAGAAATTCATCGTATTTTATTAGAACTAACAAAAAAGGTAAGAAGTTATGATCGTGTTTTAAATGAAGATTTAGAAATCATGATAGAAATGGATGCTGTTTTTGCTATTAGTGAATATGGCAAAAAGTTAGATATGGTGATGCCAGTTGTTGATGAAAATTGTCAGGAAATTGAGTTACTTAAAGCAAGACATCCTTTGATTGATCAAAAAGAAGTTGTTGCTAATGATATTGTATTAAAGAAACCACAAGATATTTTACTCATTAGTGGAAGTAACACAGGAGGGAAGACAGTTGCTTTAAAAACAGCGGGATTACTTTCTTTAATGGCTATTTGTGGACTTCCAATTCCAGTCACACAAGCAAAACTTCCATTATTTGATGATGTTTTTGTAGATGTGGGGGATGAACAATCTATTGAACAATCGCTTTCTACTTTTTCATCGCATATGAAAAGATTGGTTTTTATTACGCAACATGCGACAAAAAATAGTTTAGTTATAATTGATGAAATTTGTTCAGGAACTGATCCTAAAGAAGGTGAAAGTTTAGCAGAAGCTATTTTAACTTATTTACATAAAAAAGGTGCTTATATTTTAGCTTCTACTCACTACAGTGCATTAAAAGAATTTGCGAAAGAATCAGATTATATTAAGATTGCTTCGGTTGAATTTGATCAAGAAAAAATGCAACCTACTTATCGTTTATTAGATGGTAGTGTAGGAAATTCTTATGCTATTGAAATTTCAAAACATTTAGGTTTAAATCAAGACATTATTCAACATGCTTTCATCATCAAAGATGAAAGTATGACAACATCACAAAAGTTATTAGAAAAATTACAATCAGAATTATCAGCTGTTTTACAAGAAAAAGAAGCTCTTGAAAAATTGCAAAAAGAAACAGCAGATAAAGAAAAGTATTATGAACAATTGATTGATAATTATCAATCTAAAAAAGAAAAAATGATTGAAGAGGCTCAAAGTGATGCGAATGAGATTCTTGAAGAAGCACAAAATAAAGCAGATGCAATTTTAAAAGAATTACAAGGACAAATTAAGCCGCATCAAGTTATTCAAGCTAAAAAACAATTAGGTGATTTAAAACATCAAAAGAAACAAGTAGAAAATCATGAAAATCATGATTATAAAATAGGAGATATTGTTAAAGTATTATCTGTCAATCGACAAGGAGAAGTTGTTGACATCAATAAAAAAGGAATGTTGACGATCTCAATGGGTGGTTTAAAATTGAATGCTAAAAAAACAGAAGTTCAATTCATGCATGAAAAAGTACCAGAAAAGAAAGAAACATCTAATATCCGTTCATTACGAAGAGCTAATAAACAAAGTTATGAACTTAATATTATTGGTATGCGTTATGAAGAAGCAATGAATGCAGTAGATAAATTTATTGATGGAGCACTCGTATCAAATTATTCAACAGTACGAATTATCCATGGAATGGGAACAGGTGTTTTAAGAAAAGGTGTTCGAAAGTTATTGGATAAAAATAAATATGTAAAATCTTATCAAGATGGTGGACCAAATGAAGGTGGATTAGGTGCAACAGTGGTATATTTTGAATAATGGATCTTCAATATATTAAAGATAAGTTATCACTTTTACCAATGCAACCAGGCTGTTATTTAATGAAAGATAAAGATGGTACGGTGATTTATGTTGGGAAAGCAAAAAAATTAAAAAATAGGGTTTCTTCTTATTTTGCAGGAAGTCATAATTATAAAACAACAAAGCTTGTTCAAGAAATTGTTGATTTTGAATATATTGTGACAGATAGTGAAAAGGAAGCCCTTTTATTAGAAATCAATCTAATTAAAGATTATGCACCTAAATACAATATTAGTTTTATGGATAATAAATATTATCCATATATCCAATTAACAAAAGAAAGACACCCACGTTTAAAAATCGTTCGAAACGCTAAGGATAAAAAACATAAACACTTTGGTCCTTTTCCAGATGGTACAGCAGCTAGAGAAACATTTAAATTATTAAATCGTTTGTATCCTCTAAGAAAATGTAATCACATTCCTAAAAAAACATGCCTTTACTATCAATTAAATCAATGTTTAGGGCCATGTGTCAATGAAGTAAATGAAGAAGAATATAAAAAAATAACCAAACAAATTACACAGTTTATTCAAGGAGATACCAAAGAAATCATCGATGATTTACAAAATAAAATGATGCAAGCTTCAGAAAGCTTAAATTTTGAACTTGCGAAAGAATACCGTGATTTGATCCAGTATATCAATCATGTTACAAGTAAACAACATGTTCAATTTGCAGATCAAATTGATCGAGATATTTTTGGCTATTATCAAGATAAAGGGTATCTTTCTTTACAACTTTTCTTTATGAGAAATGGAAAATTACTCGCAAGAGATTTAAATCTAGTACCTTTACAAGATGTCCATGAACAAATTACACAATTTATTGTTGGTTTTTATCAAGAAAATACATATCCTAAAGAGATTCTATTACCAGAGGATATTGATACAACTTTGTTAGAAGAAATAGTTGAATGCAAGATCATTAAACCTCAAAAAGGTCAAAAAGCAAAACTTGTAGAAATGGCAACAAATAATGCAAAAGAAGCTTTAGAAAAGAAATTTTTATTGATTGAAAAGAATCAAAAGGCAACGGTAGGTGCTATTAAACAATTGGGAGAAAAATTAAATATGATTACTCCTAGAAGAATTGAATTGTTTGATAACTCTAATATCCAAGGAGCTTATGCGGTTGCAGGAATGGTTTGCTTTGTTGATGGGGTACCTTCTAAAAAAGATTATCGTAAATTTAAAATCAAAACAGTTGAAGGACCGGATGATTACGGTAGTATGAAAGAAGTTATTTATCGTCGATATTATCGAGTACTTGTAGAAGGATTAAAAAAACCAGACTTGATTATTGTTGATGGTGGTAAAGGACAGATTAAAGTTGCAAAAGAAGTCATTGATAGCTTAAATATTGGTATTAAAGTATGTGGGCTAGCCAAAGATGATCATCATTCAACTGCTGTTTTAATTGATAGTGACTTTAATGAAATTAGTATTGATAAAAAAAGTGAACTCTTCTTTTTACTAACACGTATGCAAGATGAAGTCCATCGTTATGCGATTTCATTTCATAAAAATGTTCGTTCTAAATCTTTATTTCAGTCTATTTTAGATGATGTTGAAGGTATTGGACCAAAACGTAAAAAAGAATTATTAAAACATTTTGGTTCTGTTAAAAAATTAAAAGAAGCGACGCTTGAACAATTAGAAGAAGTCTTACCTAAAGAAGTGGCAAAAAATTTATTTACTGTTTTACAAAACACCAAATAATATAATTTTCATATACTACTATTAAGGAAGTGGACTATGAATATTATATTAACCCCAAGAGAAAAAGAAATATTTCATTTATTAGTCAAGAATTATTCTACAAAAGATATTGCTAGAAAGTTAAATATTAGTGAAAAAACGGTGAGAAATCATATATCAAATGTAATTCAAAAATTAGGTGTAAAATCGCGTATACAAGCAGTATTTGAATTGATTAGGTTAAAGGAATTACAGCTTTAGCTAATTCCTTTATTTTTTTTCTATAATTCTATATAATAGGGATGGTGATGAAGATGAAATTAAAAAGCTGGCATCTTTATGTTCTAGCAACTTTATGTTTTCTATTTGCTTTTACATCATTAAATATGAAATATGATCGTTTTTATCGAGTAAATGGTATAGATAATGATAATCGATCTTTAATAGAAAAGTATTTAGATAAAGAAGAACAGGATTATTTAATTGATCATGGAATATCAGTAGATGAGTTTATTGATTATATTACATATGATCAATTTCATTTACAATATTATCAATATTATAATGAGTTAAAAGAAGCTAAAAAATATGATTCATTAGAAAATTTAATTAATGATGTCAATAGTGTTGTTGATCGTCTTACAGTAGAATTTGGAACGCAAACAGATACATATTTTAAAACACTAATTAAAAATGATTTATTTTATGCTTATCAAAAAAGTACGTATTTTGATTTTGATAATGTGCGTTATTATCAATTGTTAAGGACACTTTATAGTGATGATGATTATAGTTATATTATACTTACAAATAATTATGTAAATACTTTGGAAAATGAAAAAGATGATACATATAAGCTCTTTAAAGAAATGGTAAGTACGTATGATGCACAAGGTCTTTATATTTTGATGAATACAGAATTAAAAGCGAATGCTTCTCGACTATATAAAATAGATACAATGTCTCAAGTAATTGATGATACAACTTTTATTGGTGGTTATGAATCTAAACATATGACAATGATTGAAAATATTTCAAGATTATCTTATTCCATGTATTTAAATGAAGAAGCTTATAATGCTTTAAAACAAATGTATGATGATTTATATAAAAATACTAAAAAAAGATTTTTAGTGACAAGTGCTTATAAAAGCTATGATGTTTTAAATTTAGAAGAAAATACATCACAAGCTGGATATAGTGAATTTCAATTAGGAACATCTGTTTCTTTAAAAGTAAATGGGATAAAAGATGTTGAATTTGTTTCAACAGATGTTTATCAATGGCTTTTAGAACATAGTTATGAATATGGATATGTTTTAAGGTATCCAAGTGATAAAGTAACAATTACACAAAAAGAAAGTTGTAATATTTTTAGATATGTTGGCAAAGAAAATGCACAAAAGATGCATAATCAAAATTTATGCCTAGAAGAATTAAATAATCAATAATTATTAGATCGTTATTCTAATTTAAGGAGATACTTGTGAATAAAAAGGGTTGGTATTTGGTACTAATATTAGGTTTTTTATTAGTAACAATATGGCTAGGTAAATGGATAGGTTTACAAAGTCAAATGGATTTTATTGTTCTAGCATTAGGACTTATTGTTGCTGCAAGCATTAAAATCAAAAGAGAAAGATAAATTTTTATTGACAAGAGTATTTTAATAAATATAATGAACATGAATTGAATAAACAACGGTAGGTGAGGTTACCGCAGGGATTTGGATATCCTAAGATTACTGCCGCAAAATTGTGGAGACACAATGCGCTGGTTAGCAGATAAAGTCGCAAAGGCTTTGTTTAATGTAATTGATATGCCCTGTGATACTAAAGCTTGAACGGATGAAATGAAGAATAGAACATCGCTCAAGCAGCGATGTTTTTTTGTGAGGAGGTGAGTTATATGGACGAGGGTTGTCAAAGGCAAATTCAAAGAAGGAGGAAATATAAAAATGAAAAAAGAATTAATGCTAGAATTATTAAATACAAAACAATACAAACAATTACATACTTTATTAATGGAAAACAATGCTGTCGATATAGCTTATCTTTTACAACAAATAGAAATTGATGATTGTGCTATTGCTTTTCGTTTACTTTCTAAAAAGAAAGCAGCACAAGTATTTTCAAATATGGATATTAAAATGCAAAGTCAACTTGTAGAATTGTTTAGTGAAAAAGAGTTAGAATCGTTGATTGAAAATCAATATATGGATGATCTTGTAGATTTAATCGAAGAATTACCTGCAAATTTAGTAACAAGACTTTTAAAACATGTTGATGAAAATCAAAGACAAGTCATCAATCAACTTTTGAGTTATCCTAAAGATAGTGCTGGAACAATTATGACTACTGAGTTTCTTTCTTTAAAGAAAGAAACTCAACTTGAAGATGCTTTAAATTATATTAAACAAAATGGAAATCATTGTAAAAGCATTTATACAAGTTATGTTTGTCAAGATAAAAAATTAATAGGAATTGTTTCGACGAAAGATATTTTATTAAATGATGAAAATAAAAGTATTGAGGAAATTATGAAAGAAGATTTTCAATATGTTTATACTCATACAGATCAAGAAGAAGTTGTTAATATTTTTAGAAAATATGATTTAGTTGTTTTACCTGTTTTAGATGATGAAAAAATGCTTGTAGGAATTGTGACAGTTGATGATGTCATGGATGTTATGGTCGATGAAACAAGTGAAGATATTTCTAAAATGGCTGCTGTAGAACCACATGATAAAAGTTATTTTGAAACATCTGTTTTTGAACATGCTAAACATCGTATTATTTGGTTACTTGTATTGATGTTTTCTGCAACGCTTACAGGAAGTATTATTACAAGATATGAAAATGCTTTTCAAGCAGTACCTTTATTAGTCTCATTTATTCCTATGTTAATGGATACGGGAGGAAATTGTGGCTCTCAAAGTTCTACTTTAATTATTAGAGGGATTGCTTTAAATGAAATTCGTTTTAAAGAAATATTTAAAGTGATGTTTAAAGAATTTAGAATTGCATTAGTAGTAGGAGTGATTTTAGCAATTGCGAATGGACTTAGAATTTATGTGATGTATCAAGACATTAATATTGCTTTTGTGATTGCTTTATCTTTAATTGTAACAGTTATTTTATCTAAATTAATTGGTTGTATTCTTCCTTTAGTTGCCAATCAAATTGGTTTAGATCCAGCAATTATGGCTTCACCACTTATTACAACAATTGTAGATACATGTTCTATTCTTGTTTATTTCAACATTGCAGTACACATTTTTAACTTATAAATTTTGTGCTACAATATAGAAAAATAAATGGGGGATGAAAAAATGGAAATAAAAACAGTTGCTGTTTTAGGTGCTGGAGCAGTAGGTTCATATATTATTTGGGGACTAGATAAAAAAGTAAAATTAGGTGTTATTGGCGAAGGGGAACGTGCTAAACGTTTACAAAAGGGATGTTTGATCAATGATCAAATGTATTATCCTGAAGTATGGTCACCGACAGAAGCACATGGAGTGGATTTACTGATTGTTCCTTTAAAATATTGTGCTTTAAAAGATGCCTTAAAATCTATTCAAACGATCGTTGATGATCATACAATTGTCATGTCTTTAATGAATGGCGTAGATAGTGAAGAAATCATTGGAGAAGCCATTGGAAAAGAACATCTTATGCCATCTTTAATTAAGATTGCTTCACGTAAAGAAAATGGTTATCGTTTTGATCCTGAAACAACTATTGGAATTGTTTTTGGAGAACTCCAAGCACCTTATCAAAGCAAACGTGTACAAGCAATAGAATCATTATTTGAAAATACAGGAATCCACTTTCGTGCAAGTGAATATATTCAAGAAGAAATTTGGAGTAAATTTCGTTTAAATGTTTGTAATAATTTACCTCAAGCTATTTTAGGCGCAGGAGTAGGTTGTTATCGAGATAGTGAACATATGAAATTTATTCAAGATGGTTTACGTCATGAACTTGAAACTATTGCACACGCTAAAGGAATTGATTTAAGTAAAGCTGATTCTTCTTCATCGCGAGGAAGTGCTGTACCAGCAAGTGCTCGTTATTCAACATTGCAAGATTTAGATGCTAAACGTCATAGTGAAATTGATATGTTTTCTGGAGCGTTGGTTAAAATGGGGAAGGAGCTTCATATTCCTACACCTTATAATGAATATACTTATCATATGATTAAAGCACTTGAAGAAAAGAATGATGGTTTGTTTGATTATGATCAAGAAAATCAAAGAAATATGTGTTCTAAATAAGAAGATACCAAATGTTATCTTCTTTTTTTATAAAATCAATCTTTTTATTATGTAAAAAATGATTTTTTTCTTTAAAAGTTTGAACATTATGATAAAATGAACAAGGTGGAGGTGGTAATAATGATAGTAGACCCGTTATCCGGTGGACATAATGGTAATAGTGAGGATCATTTACCACCGTCGGTAAAGTTCCTCTTTAAATAAGAGGGGGAAAATAAATGATAAAACAAATGACTTCTGAAGAATTAAAAAATTTAATTCTTCATGGGAATAAAGAAATAATTAAAGAAGTTTTAGAAAATATTCACCCGGCAGATATCCTTGATATTTTGCATGAAGATGAAGATTCATCAAAAGAAATCTTAGAACATTTACCAAATGAAGTTATTGGTGATATTTTAGATGAAGAAGATGATGAAGAACTTATCTTAGAATGGTTGAATTTATTTTCAAAATACAAACAAAAACAAATCTTAGATGAAGTAAGTCATGACGTTATTACGGATGTTATCGGATCAATCGAAGATGAAGATGAAAAAAATGCTTTTTTAGAGTTATTGGAAGATGACGATAAAGAAGATGTCAAACAGTTATTACAATATAACCCAGAAACTGCTGGGGGAATTATGACAACTGAATATTTAGATATTCATGTAAATAATACAGTCAAAGAAACATTGTTATTTTTGCAAACAACGGAAGAAGAACCTAGACATTATCTTTATGTTGTAGATAAAGAAAATGTATTAAAAGGGGTTGTTTCTTTAGGGGATATCGTTACAAGTACCTTTGATACACCAATGCTTGAGATTACAAATCAAAATGTTAAAGCTGTTTATTATTATGAAGACCAAGAAGAAGTTGCGAAGACTTTTAGTAAATATGGATATATTTTGATGCCTGTTATAGATGAACAACATCATTTATTAGGTGTTATTGATATCGATGATGTTATGGATGTCATCGAAGAAGAAACAACAGAAGACATGAACTTATTAGGAGGGGTTGGTTCTGAAGAACGTTTAGATTCAACACTTGTAGAATCTTTTAAAAACCGTATTCCTTGGTTGATTGTCAATCTTTTTACAGCAATTATGGCTTCAAGTGTTGTTAGTGTTTTTGAAGGAACAATTGCGAAAGTTGTTGCTCTTGCAACGATTAGCCCGATTATTACAGGAATGGGTGGTAATGCCGGAACACAAACTTTAACTATTGTTGTTCGTGGTTTATCACTAGGAGAATTAGATAAAGAAAATGCTCGCAAAGTTTTATTAAAAGAAATTGGACTTGGTATTTTAAATGGTGTTGTCATTGGGGCATTAGTTTCAGTAGGGGCTTGGTTCTTTGCTGGTAATCCATGGTTTGGTGTTGTAGCTGGACTCGCCATGATTTGTAACATGATTGTTGCTACACTTGCAGGTTATTTTGTACCAGTTATTTTAGATAGATTTCATGTTGATCCAGCCCTTGCCAGTGGGGTTTTTGTAACAACATGTACAGATATGTTTGGCTTCTTTGCGTTTTTAGGACTTGCGACCATTTTAATGACACATTTACTCTAATAAAAAAACATTGGAAAAAAAGCCAATGTTTTTTTATATAAGTTGATATTTTTTCATGGTTTTATAAATACCATCTTCAGCAATATCATCACATACTTCATCAGCAATTGCTTTTAAACCTTCTTTAGCGTTACCAACAGCGATACCGATATGGCAATACTCTAACATATCCGCGTCATTCATGCCATCGCCAAAGGCAAAAGTATTTTCTTGAGGAATGTTTAAATGATTGATAAGTGCTTCAATGGCGCTTGCCTTGTTAACACCAACAACGGATAATTCCCCTGAGTCATCTCCAAAAGAAGGAACGGTACAATGAATAACATTGAATGCATCAGAAAAGTTATCTATAATTGTTTGAAAAGGAATATCTTTATTTTCTAAAAAACAAATTTTATTGACATCACTACGATACATACTTTCTCCCTCTATTAAAGATGTAATAAAGTGACTTGGTTGTTCAGCTTTTTTCTTTCTAGCCTTTTCGTCATTTTCTAAATCGCCATAAGTAATCATTTCTAAGCGAGATACTAAATTTTCACTAGCAAATAATCCACCATTACTTTCAAGATAGTAGTCATAATCATTTTCTTCAAAGAAATCAACGACACGATTTACATCTTTGTCAGATACTTTTTTATGATAAAGCATTTCATCACCAATGGTTACAAAGCCACCACCAGCACCAATGATGCCATCAAAACCGACATCTAAAATATGTGGGTAGATTTCAGCAAGTGATCTTCCTGTACATAAAAAACATAAATTCCCTTTTTTTCTTGTTTCTCTTACTGCTTTGATTGTTGATTCTGGTACATATTCTCTTGCAGGTCTAACATCAACGAGAGTACCATCAACATCAAAAAAGATAATTTTTTTATTCATAACTAACCTCCAACTTAATTTTATTATAGCGAAAAGAATGTATTGAAATTATTTTTTTTCATTTCGTGCAAATATTTTTGTTTTCAATAAAATAAGAGTAAAATTATAAATGGAAGGTGAATGTATGAAAAGAAATACACAGGATTTAACAAAAGGAAGTATTGTCAAAGCAATTATTTTGTTTTCAATTCCTTTATTAATAGGTAACTTATTTCAACAACTTTATAATGCAGTCGATTCTTATGTTGTAGGAAATTATGTTGGAAAAGTTGCTTTAGCGGCAGTTGGTGCAAGTACACCAATCATTAATATGTTGATTGGTTTTTTTATGGGAATTTCAACAGGGGCAGGAGTTGTTATTGCTCAATTCTTTGGAGCTAGTAATACTTGTAAAATGAAAAGAGCAATTCATAATAGTATCGCTTTAACTCTTGTTATGGGAGTTGTTTTAACGATTGTTGGTTTATTATTTAATGATCCAATTTTAAAAGCAATTGGTGTTCCTAGTGAAGTGTTTTCTGAAGCTTCAACGTATTTATCTATTTATTTTTGGAGTCTTATTTTTGTAATGGTCTATAATATGGGATCAGGTATCTTACGTTCGGTGGGAGATTCTAAAAGACCGCTTTATTTTTTGATTTTTTCAAGTGTTGTTAATATTATCCTAGACTTTTTATTTGTTAAATATTTTCATTTTGGTGTAGCTGGTGCAGGATATGCGACTTTAATTGCTCAAGCTATTTCAGCAATTATGGTCATGTATGTTTTAATGAAAACAGAGGATGATTATAAAGTTGTTTTAAAGGAAATTGGTTTTGACAAAGAAATTTTATTAAAAATTATAAAAATTGGTTTACCTACAGGTTTTCAACAAAGTATTGTTTCTTTATCAAATGTCATTGTTCAATCTTATATTAATGTTTATGGAGCCTCTGTTATAGCAGGTTATTCTGTAACGATTAAAATAGATGGTTTTGTTAACTTACCTTTACAAGCTTTTAATATGGCTATTACAACTTTTGTTGGTCAAAACATAGGAGCTAAACAGTATGATCGTGTAAAAAAAGGAGCTTATATTACAACAGCATTAGCAACACTTACCATTGCTTGTTTTGTAGTAATTATGTATTTCTTTGGTCGTGATTTTATTGCTTTATTTAATCAAGAAAAAGATGTGATTGATGCTGGAAGATTGATGCAGTTAACATTCTTACCATTCTATATTGTTTTACCAATCAATCAAGTTATCAATGGAGTTTTACGTGGAGCTGGACGTTCAGCTATTCCAATGTATGTGATGATATTCTCTTTTGTTTTCTTAAGACAAATTTATCTTTTCTTAATTACAAAAGTAACAAGTGATATTGTTTATGTCTTTTTAGGATGGCCTACAACATGGGTCGTATGTAGTTTGATTTTTATTATTTATTTTTTCAAAGTACAATGGTTACCACAAGAAAAAGATGCCTAGGCATCTTTTTGGTTTAATATTTTATTTTTATCAATGATAGGTTTTTGATATGTTTTAGAATCATTGATATCAAATTGTTTTAAATAATCAATTACTTGATTTGTAAGATATGTTGGTGTAGAAGCTCCTGAGCTTACAGCAGCATATCTTTTATTTTTTAACCATTCAATTTCTAAATCTTCAATACTTTCAATCATATAAACATCACATGTATGATAATCATGAGCAATACTTGCAAGTTTTCTTGTGTTGTTTGAATGAGGATCACCAACAATAAAGATAATATCAACATCATCTTCAATGTTTTTAATAGCTTCTTGACGTATTTTAGTAGCTGTGCATGTTTCTTTTTCAATTTCTACAAAAGGTAAAATTTCTTTTGCTTTTTCGCATAAATCATAAACATCATAAAGAGACATTGTTGTTTGATTAGTCATAACATATTTTTTAGTAGGATCTATTGTTTTTAAATCGTCTATATTTGTTATTAAATGAATTCTTTTTTCATCAATTGAAATTGCACCTTCTGCTTCAGGATGTCCCTTTTTACCAATATACAAAATTTCATAACCTTCATTTAATTTATCTTGAATAAGATCATGAGTTTTAATTACATCTAAACAAGAGGCATCAATTACTTCTAAACCTTTTTCTTTCGCTTTATCAAATACTTTTTGACTTGCTCCATGAGCAGTAATAATGACTTTTCCTTCATTGATTTCATCTAATAGTTCTAATCGTGTTTTTCCTTTGAAATCAATTGTTTGAATTCCTAAATCTTCTAAAGCATTTACAATATATTGATTATGTACAATCATTCCTAGAATATAAACAGGTGCTGTTTGGTGTGCTTGTTTTTTAGCTATTTCAATTGCACGAACAACGCCTTTACAATAACCTCTAGGAACAATACCTTTTACTAACATCTTTTATCACCTCAAAGATGATTATAACATATTTTCAAATATTTCATTGTTTTCTTTAGAAATTGGTTTTAATTCCTTTTCTATTTCATCAAAATCTATGTCATTTAAATGATTCATTGCTTTTAATAAAGTCAAACCTTGTTTGGTATTATCAATTAATGGTTTTACTTGATAGATAATAGGAATAACTTGATTTGCGATTTGAATACCTCGTATCGTTGTATGAAGAGTATGTTGTAAATTAAATTTTTTAGGTATTCTTTGAAAATAAGGATACATCTGAGGTTGATAGTAATAATAATTGGGGTTTTGATAAGGATACATAAAATCACCTACTATAAAATATGATGAAAAGATAAAAAAGTGAAACTTAAAAAGATAAGATAAAAATTACAAAAAAATAAAAGCCCTTACATTAAAATGGAGGGTATGTTATACTAACAAATAGTGAGGTGTTTAAATGATTAGAATATTATTATGTTGTGGTGGGGGCTTTTCTTCAAGTGCTATTGCAACAAGGATGGAAAAAGAAATTAAAGAAAAAAATTTAGAAGATAAATACAGTATTGAATTTTTACCATTTGGTTTAGGATTAAAAGAATTAGACCGTTTTGATGTTGTTATTTTATGTCCACATTTGAAGGTAGAATTAGATAGAGCTTTAAAAAATCAAACAATTGATAAACCACTTTATTTACTTCCACCTAAAATGTATGGACTCATGAAATTTGATGAAATCATTGTCGATATTGAAGATGTAATGAAAATGTATCAAGAAAATCCAGTTGTACCTGTGAAATTTCCTGGAGAAGATAATTTATTACGTATTACTAGAGGTGTTGCTTATCGCCACGCACACCCCTTAAAATAGGGAAAGTTGTCGATCAATATAAGAAACCTGTTTTGCTTCTTTAATAATATCGTCTTTTTGAAAGTCTCCAATTAAAAAAGGGGACTTTTTATTATGCATTTTAACATTTTTTAAAACAGTTACACGATCGTAATTGGCATAACAATAAAGGCAACTATGTAAACACGTATTATAAACGCCAATATCATTATTTAATAAACAACGGCATCCTTGTCTAGCTTCATTTATTTTAGGTAGTTTTAATGAATGACCTAGAGCTCTTTCAATAATTTGTTGATTCATACATCCACTTGTATAAACACCTGTTGTTTTTAAAGATTCATTTTCGTGACATGTATAGATTTCAATGTTATATTTTTTTCCAATTTCTACAAATTTTTGACAAAGATAGATTTGATCTTTTTGATTTACTTCTTGAACTTCTTTAAAATTCTTTTTTGTTTTTTGATATAAATCGATAAAACTAATGACACATTGATGAGTATATCCAGTTAGTTTTTGACACATTTTTTCAAAGATTCGAAGATGATATTCAATGGTATAATAATTATTTAAAAAGATAGGGTCATAACGCCAACCAATACAATGACTTCCTATTTTTTTAGATAGTTCAATGAAGCTACGAATAATTTCATTTTTATTGGGAACATAGGGTTCAATCGTTTGATTGTAAGGGGTGATTGTTACAAACCAGAATTGTTTATAGTCTTTAATTAAATCTAGACGTGAAAGCATTGGTTTAGGATTTTTAGTACAAAAACAAATAATATCAATGACTTGAGGATCTAAAATATATTTTGTGACTTGATGAGGAAAATAGGGATTACGAACACAGACAAAACCTTCTTGAATACGATTAAAAAACCAGTCACTAAAAAAGGCAGGAATATCTGTACGATTACCAGTATTTAAGATCATCTAATCACCTCCAACAAGAATATTATAGAATAATTATAAAAATCCATCCATAATATTTGTTGAAATGTATCAAAAATATGGTATAATAACGTGACTAAAAAAAGAAAAAAGGAGGATTTTATGGCAACTTTTCAAGATTTTAAATTACAAGAATATTGTAATCAAGTAATTAAAGAGTTAGGTTTTAAAAAGCCAACCCCAATACAAGAAAAAGTCATTCCCCTTGTATTAAAAAATAGAGATATTATCGGGATTTCACAAACAGGGACAGGTAAATCACATGCTTTTTTATTACCAATCATGTCTCGTATTGATGTCAATAAAGATTGTGTGCAAGCTGTTATTACAGCACCAACAAGAGAACTTGCTTCTCAATTATTTAATAACGCTAAAACATTTACAAAATATTTACCAGAATTACGTGTTTCATTAATTGTTGGAGGAAGTGACCGTCAAAGAGCTGTTAATAAACTTTCAATACAACCACACGTGGTTATTGGAACACCAGGACGTATCAAAGATTTATCTTTAGATGCGCAAGCTTTACAAATTACAACAGCAAAAACTTTTGTAGTCGATGAAGCAGATATGACATTAGAATTTGGTTATTTAGAAGATATTGATGCTGTGGCAGGAAAAATGGCTGATGATCTACAAATGATGGTTTTCTCAGCAACGATTCCACAAAATCTAAGACCATTTTTAAAGAAATATATGCAAAGTCCAATTACTATTGAAATCAATAGTAAACTTGCTACAACAGCCAATGTTGAACATATTTTACTCGCAACAAAGCATCAAGATCGTTATGATGTTTTAAAGAAGATCATGGCAACAATTGATCCTTATATTTGTATTATTTTCGCGAATAAAAGAACAGAAGTATCAAAGATTACGCGACAATTAAGAGAAGATGGTTATAAAGTTGGAGAAATCCACGGAGATTTAGAACCTCGTGAAAGAAAGAAAATGATGCGACAAATCAATAACAATGAATATCAATACATTGTTGCGACAGATATTGCTGCACGTGGAATTGATATTGATGGTGTTTCTCATGTCATTAATATGCAATTTCCAACAGAACCTGATTTTTATATTCATCGAAGTGGACGTTCAGGGCGTGGAAACTATACAGGTATTTGTTATAGTATGTATGATACAACAGATGAAAAAAATATTGCAATTCTTGAAAGAAAAGGAATTGAATTTAAGAATATGCAACTTAAAAACGGACAATTTGTGGATTTAGGACAAAGAGAAAAACGTAAAAAACGTATTCGTCAACAAACTGAACTTGAAAAACAAGTTCAAATGATTATCCGTAAACCTAAAAAAGTAAAACCAGGATATAAAAAGAAACGTAAATATCAAGTTGAACAAGTTGTACGTAAACAAAAACGTGCGATGATTCGTGATGATATCCGTCGTCAAAAGAAAGAACGTGCCCGTCAAGCACAAATCGCTAAACGTATGGAGGAAGGCAATGATAATTGGTAGTCATGTCTCAATGTCTGGAAAAGACATGCTTTTAGGTTCAGTAAAAGAAGCTTTATCTTATGGTTCTAATACGTTTATGTTTTATACAGGTGCACCACAAAATACGAAAAGAAAAGCCATTAGTGAATTAAAGGTGGAAGAGGCAAAAGCTTTAATGAAGGAAAATAACATTGATTTAAAAAATGTTGTTGTTCATGCACCTTATATCATTAATCTTGCTAATACGGTTAAAGAAGAAACTTTTGAATTAGCTGTTAACTTCTTAAAACAAGAACTCCAAAGATGTCAAGATATTGGGACATCGATTCTTGTTTTACATCCTGGAAGTCATGTAAAAGCTGGAGAAGAAGTAGGTCTTCAACAAATCATTAAAGGTTTAAATGAAGTATTAAAAGATACACCTTATCAAGGAAAGATTGCTTTAGAAACAATGGCAGGAAAAGGCAGTGAGTTAGGAAAGACATTTGAAGAAATCAATTATTTGATTTCTCATTGTGATTATCCTGAAAAATTAGGTGTTTGTTTAGATACGTGTCATATTCATGACGCAGGATACGATTTATCAAATTTTGATGCAATTTTAGATGAATTTGATCGTATTATTGATTTAGATCGTTTACTTGTTGTTCATTTGAATGATTCTAAAAATGTTCAAGGAGCTCATAAAGATCGTCATGCAAATCTTGGCTTAGGTGAGATTGGTTTTGATATTTTAAATGGGATTGCTCATAATGAAAGAATAAAAGATGTTCCTAAGATTTTAGAAACACCTTATATTGATGGTAAAGCTCCTTATAAAGAAGAAATAGATATGTTGAAAAATCAAGAATTTAGAAATATTGAAGTATGATTTTGAAACAAAGATTTCAATTTTAAACTAGTGGAAACACTAGTTTTTTTCATAATTGATTGAAATAGAATAGGTAAATAATGTTCACTACAGAGTAAAAAACGGTTTTGATCTATCACTTGATAGATCACCTTCAAATCTTCTTCATTTAGCTCTAATGCTTGTATTTCCTTATTGCTTCTAAAATCTTCATACGATAAAAAATGTTCAATGAATAAATTTTCCATAGTTTTACGCCTCCATAGTTATATATATGAAAAAAAGATGGTTATTATGAATTAACCATCTTTAAAATTTCATCTTTGAGCGTTTGTACCATATCTTCTTGTTTAACTTTTTTAATAATTTTTCCTTTTTTGATCAATAATCCTTCTTTAACACCACCGGCAATACCAATATCGGCATTTTTGGCCTCACCTGGACCGTTAACTGCACAACCCATAATGGCTACGGTAATATCTTGATGGATATTATTTAAGAAATCTTCAATTTCTTTAGCGACTGGAATCAAATCATATTGAATTCTTCCACAAGTTGGACAAGATACAAGGGTAGGAACATTTTTAATTAACCCCAATTCTTTAAGCAATGTTTTTGCTACTTTAATTTCTTCTACAGGATAATCACTTAAAGAAACACGAATCGTATTTCCAATTCCTTGATATAATAAAGTACCAATACCTAAAGAAGATTTAATTGTTCCTCCAAGTTTTGTTCCTGCTTCTGTAACCCCTAAATGAAGGGGACAATCAAAGGTTTCACTAGCAAGTGTATAGGCCTCAATTGTAAGCATTGTATCGGAAGATTTTAAAGAAATACAATAATCATGGAAATCTAGACTTTCCAAAATATCAATATGTTTCTTTGCACTTTCAATCATTCCTTTAGCAGTAGGACGACCATATTTTTCTAAGATATCTTTTTCTAAAGAACCACTATTGACACCAATACGAATAGGAATATGATGTTCTTTACAAGATTCAACAACGGCTTTTACCTTTTCAATACTTCCAATATTTCCAGGATTGATACGAATTTTATCAATTCCTGATTCAATCGCAATCAAAGCTAAACGATAGTCAAAATGAATATCGGCAACTAAAGGAATATGCACTTGTTTTTTAATATCTGCTATCGCATATGCATCTTCTTTGTCAAAAACAGCCATTCTGACCATTTCACAACCGGCATCTTCCAATTCTTGAATTTGTTTAACGGTTGCTTCCACATTTTTAGTTTTGGTATTTGTCATGGATTGAATAATGACATGATTATTACCACCTAATGTTAAATTTCCTACTTGAAACGCTCTTGTTTCTTCTCTTTTCATTTCTATCACCTAATACTATTATAAATTATTTTACCAGCTTTTCAAATTCATTTAACAAATCTTCAAAATAATGGAAAGCATCATCATAAATAGCGTCATCTAAAGGATTAACACCCGCATGACTTAATAAGTCAACAGGAGATTCTTTTCCACCTGATTTTAAGAAGTTTAAATAACGTTCAACTTGTTGCATGTCACCATTTAATATACGTTTAACGATAGCTAAAGCAACAGTCATTCCTAAAGTGTATTTATAAACATAATAATCATAATAGAAATGAGGAACATAATAACAAGACCAACCTACAAGTTCATCCATTTTTACATCTTCACCAAAGTATTCTTGATTCAATTTTGCATAAAGATCAGTCATGATTTTAGAAGACATGGGTTCATTGTTTTTAGCCATTTCATGAAGACGATGTTCAAAGTCCGCAAACATCGGTTGTCTAAAAATAAGACCAACACAGTTTTCTAATTGTTCATACATATAATAGGCTTTTTCTTCTTTTGATGAAGTATGATTCATCATATAGTTGATAAGTAAGGTTTCGTTAACGGTTGAAGCGACTTCCGCTACAAAAATACGATAGTTACTATTAATATAGTCTTGATTATGGCTTGATAAATACGTATGCACACTATGACCTAATTCATGGATCATTGTTGATAATGAATTATAGTCACCAATAAAGTTCATTAAAATATAAGGTTGTGTTAAATAGCTTCCACTACTATAAGCACCACCACGTTTACCAGTAGTAGGGTAGTAATCGATCCATCTTTCATCTTTAGCACGGTTAATAATAGCTAAATAATCTTTACCAAAAGGAGCTAAAGCTTGATTGATGATGTCAAAGCATTCTTCAATTGTAAATTTTTTAGAAACACTTTTTACAAGAGGAACTGATAAATCATAATTATAAAGTTCATCTAGCCCAAGAATTTCTTTTTTTAAATGATTATAGCGATGGAATAAATAACGATATTCATTATTTGCTTTATCTAAAATCTTAAAAAATAAATCGGTAGGAACATCATCATTAAAAACACTTGCCGCAAGGGGTGAATCAAAATGACGAATATCACTATAAAAAGCATCTTTTTTCATAACCCCTGAAAGAGTTGAGGCAAAGGTATTTTCAAAACGCTGATATTCTTTAAAGAAATGATGGTAGGCCTGTTTTCTAACGTCTCTATTTTTATTCTTTAAAAATTCATTAAGTGTCGCTTGATTTAATATTTTCTTTTGACCATTGACTTCAACATCTTCAAATTCTAGGCGTAAAGAATCAAAAACTTGTTCTGCTAATTCAGAGATATTGTCTACTTTTGCGACCAATTCTTCTTGTTCTTTATCTAATAAATGAGGTTTAAAAGCTAAAGCATTTTCTAAAGAATACCGATAAGATTTTAAACGTTCATCTTTTAAATATTTTCTTACTGTTTCATCGTTTTCAACGATTTCATTATCAACAAATACAAGTTTAACACTTGATTGTTGAATCAGTGACATCACTGTAGCAAGCATTTTTTGATATTCTTGTTCTTTAGGTTCTACATCACAGTTTAAATGCGCAAAACAGTAAGCTTTACTTACAAGCATTGACATTTCATCACGCTTTGATAAAAAACGTAAAAGGATATCAACGCTTTCAGTCATTTTCCCTTTAAATGAAGTCAATTCATCAAGTAATTGTTGACTGACTTCTATATCATGATAAAACTCTTGAGGATCTTGATAAATTTTAGAAAGATCCCAAGTATATTTTTCTTCTATATCTTTTCTTTCCATAAATACATCTCCTTGTAATGTAAAAATATTTTACTCTTATTTTATTTCAAAGTCTATTAACATTATAATCAAGAAAAGAAAGAATAAACAAAAAAACCAGACATTTGTCTGGTTTCAATGATTAGATTGAGTTAACTAATTTAGCTAATTTAGATTTTTGTCTAATAGCGTAATTTTTATGATGGATTCCTTTGTTTACATAAGAATCTAATTTGCTAGAAGCGATTACTAATGCTTTTTCAGCAGCTTCTTTATTTCCAGCTTCAACTTCAGCTCTTACGTTTTTAATTGCAGTTTTTAAAGCTGATTTATAAGAAGCGTTTTTAGCTCTTTTTTTGTTATCGTTTTTATAACGTTTAATTTGTTGTTTCATATTTGCCATGATTTTTCACCTCGCTTTGCAATTTGCCACTTCATTATATATAAAAAGTCAAGGAATTGCAACAATTTTGTGTAATTTGTTGGAAATAAGGGAATAATTATGCAGGTGAGAATATGAATAAGTATAATACACATAGTGATTTAGCGAAAGAATCATTGGATTTATTAAAAGAAGGAAAACATTATCAAAGAAAGATTGAAAAAAAGGAGGACTTTTCAATTGAAACGTATGAGTTTTTAGAAGATACGGAGTATTTAAAAAAAGGAAAGTATATTGAAATTTTTTTTAAAGATCATATTTCTAATATCAGTGAACAAATAACAAAAATATTAAAAGAAATGATAGATCAAAATGAATATCCTCGTATTTTAGTTACAGGACTTGGTAATCCTTATTTAACCAGTGATGCGATTGGACCACGTACTTTAAGAGATATTCGTGTCACGCATTATTTAGATGATAGTCTCAAATTAGAAAATCATTATTATGATATTTTATCACTTACACCAGGTGTGATGTATCAAACAGGAGTAGAAACAGTTGAAGTGATCCAGGCAATGGTCGAGCAGTTTCAAATAGATTTAGTGATTGTTATTGATGCTTTATGTGCAAAAGATTATCAAAAATTAGGGCATGTTATCCAAATTAATAATGTCGGCATTCATCCTGGTAGTGGAATTGGTAATCACCGTCAAGCTATTCAAGAAGAAACCTTAGGATGTCCAGTCATTGCGATAGGGGTTCCGACTGTTATTTATGCCAGTTCAATTGTTAAAGATGTTTTTCAATTAATGAAAGATTATTTTGGAGATGCTATTGATATAAAAAATAGATTAAAAATTGGGAAAAGAGAAAAATATGAAGGGACTCTTTCATCAAGTCAACAACGTTATTTATTAGGTCATATTGGGAGTCTTGATCAAGAGGAATTAGAATCTTTATTACAAGAAATATTGACACCGGTTGATCGTAATTTTGTGATGTCTGATAAACAAATTGATGAAACAGTTGAAAGGATGAGTGCTCTTCTAGCAAAGGCTCTGAATGACTTAAGGTATAATTCTTGATTTATTTCATATATTTGAATAAATACAAGGAGAGCGCCTATGAAAATAAAAGTATCTATTCAAATTATTTTCAAAATAATGATCATTGTTTTAATGATTATCTATTTACCTTCTTATAGTCATCAAAATGTGAAAGTTTTTAAAGCAATTTTAACAACGGAAGCCTTGCAGACAAGCGTACCAGTTACCTCAAGTAAGAAAATTCATCTATATAATACACATCAAGGAGAAGAATATGTTGGATATAATGTAAAAGAGGGAGCAAGTTATTTAAAGGATTGTTTAACAAAAGAAGGTTATTTTTGTGATGTTGAACAAAATGATTTTGAAAACTATAAAAATATACATCGAATTGCATATAATCAATCTTATGTTGTTTCAAAGATGTATTTAGAAAATTCTTTAAGAGAAAATGGGAAATATGATTTAGTCATTGATTTTCATCGAGATAGCCTTGATAAAAAATATTCTACACTGGTTTATAATCAAAAAAGTTATGCTAAGATTTTGTTTGTCGTAGGAAAAAGTAGTGGAAAATTTGATATGGTCAATCAATTATCTACAGAACTTTCTAACAGGGCAAATGAGAAAGTGCCAGGATTATCTAAAGGAATTATGGTAAAGAAAAATCATTATAATCAAGGGATTTGTGATCATACGATTTTAATTGAATTTGGAGGACAAAATAATACGAAAGAAGAAGTCCAAAATACAATCGAAGTGATGTCTCAAGTAATTAAGGAGTATTTACAATGAAAGAACTTTTAATTGATTTTACAATGGTCGGTTTATTATTATTTTGTATGAATGGTTTGTTGAATAATCATTATATTCAAAATGAAATGGTTTCTAAAAATATTGTTGCTTTTGAACAAAATGTACAAAAACAAAAAGAAGTTAATTCAGATGAAGGTCTCTATGATAATCAAAAAGATAATACACTTTCTTTAATTGTTAAAAAGATAAGTCAAATTTGTATCCAAATAATTCAAACAATTGTCTTGCTTATCTCTCAATTTATTAGTAATATCTTATAGAAGGAAGTGAAAAGAATGAATCAATTAAAAATCGTATTTATGGGAACAGCAACTTTCTCTGAAGCTGTTTTAAAAAACTTAATTCAACATGATTACAACATCGTCCAAGTTGTTTCACAACCAGATCGTCGTGTTGGAAGAAAAAAAGAACTTAAAATGCCTGAAGTTAAAGTTGTGGCCTTAGAACATGATATACCTGTATTTCAACCACAACGTATCAAAGATGATTATCAAGCCATTATAGATATGCAACCTGATTTAATTATTACAGCTGCTTATGGACAAATGATTCCACAAGAAGTTTTAGATTGCCCACGTCTAGGATGTATTAACGTTCATGCGTCATTACTTCCAAAATATCGTGGAGGAGCACCTGTTCATTATGCCATTTTAAATGGAGATGAAAAAACAGGAGTAACAATTATGTATATGGTAAAAAAGATGGATGCAGGAAATATCATTTATCAAAAAGAAACACCTATTTCTAATGATGAAACAGTAGGAGAACTTTATGATCGTTTATCTATTTTAGGAGCTGAAGCGATTATTGAAGCAATGCCTGCTATTATTGAGGGGACAAATGAATCCATTCCTCAAGATGAATCAAAAGTAACATATTCTCCTGTTATTTCTAGAGAACAAGAAAAAATTGATTTCAATAAGCCAGCAGTAGAAGTTTATAACCATGTCAGAGGATTAAATCCTTGGCCTGGAGCTTATACAACGTATCAAGGAAAAACAGTAAAAATCTATCAAGGGCTTGTACATAATTGTCCAAATGCTATGACACATCATGCACATCAAGAACCAGGAACAATCGTGAAGATTTTTAAAGATGCTATTGGTGTAAAGGTACAAGATGGGGTTTATATTATTACTGAATTCCAATTAGAAGGTAAAAAACGTATGCTGGTAAAAGATTATCTTAACGGGCATAATATCTTTGAAGTTGATCAAAAGTTTGAATAGCGCTGAGGCGCTATTTTTTATATGTGACAACTTTTCGATAACCCGTCTGAAAATCAACTTCATTTTCTAAAGTTTCATGATTCTTTAAATGTTCAATATTTCTAATAACGAGTTCTGTATAATAATTTCTGACACTTTGCCAAACAAAACCACCTGAACTATGTGGCGTGATTAAAACACGCTCGTAAGTCCATAAAGGAGAAGTAGATGGTAAAGGTTCTTCTTCCACAACATCTAAACCAACACCATAAAGATGCCCTTGATTTAATACTTCTATTAAATCTTTATTACTGATGGCACTTCCACGACCAACATTGATTAAGATAGCATCTTTTTTCATTTTTAATAATTTATCTTTGTTAAAAATATGAATTGTTTCTTTGCTTTGTGGAAGTGATAAAATCACAAAATCGCTTTGTGGTAAAATTGTATCTAAATCATTGATTGTTGCGACTTCATCAACATAAGGAAGCTCCTTTTGGACTCTTCTTTTAATGGCGGTAATATGGCAATCAAAGGCTTTTAGTCTTTTCGCAATTTCATAGCCAATATCACCATAGCCAACAATACAAACACGACTATGATAAATTTCTTTTCCTTGTTTTGAAGGAAGCCAATTTCCTTCTTTCATTTGTAAAGCATACGTTTTTAAGTTTTTACAGAAAGTAATCATCATACCAATAACATGTTCACTAATGGCAATCCCATAACTTCCACTGGCATTAGTAAGTTTAGTGGTTTTATTTAAAATACCTTCTTTAATATATTGATTGCTTCCTGCACTATTAAGTAAGAGAGCTTGTAAATGTTCTTGATTTAAATTTAAATCAAGATGTGGATTTCCCACGATGACATCAACTTGATCAATATCTTCTTGAGTTGGTCTTCTTTTAATAAGAACAGTATCATTTATAAAATATTCTTGAATTTTTTTGATTTCAGCATCTTGTAATGGGGTACATATTAAGATTTTCATAAATCCACCTCCATAAACATTCTAACAAAAAAAGGATTAATTTTTCAAAAAAAGAAGACTTTTTTAATTATTATTGAAAAGATTTTATTGAACTAATGAAAGTGTTTTCAAATTAAAACAAAATATAGTAAAATAGAACTAGATTGAAATAAAGGGGAAAACAACAATGAGAATGGTTGATTTAATAGAATATAAAAAAAATAATGGTGAATTTAATCACCAACAAATTCGATTTATTATAGATGGTTATGTTGAAGGAAGTATTCCTGATTATCAAATGTCTGCTTTATTAATGGCTATTTGTTTTCAAGGTTTAACATTAAAGGAAACAGCCTTACTAACAAAAGTTATGGAAGAAAGCGGGGATATTATAGATTTATCCAAAATAGAAGGGGTTAAAGTTGATAAACATTCAACAGGTGGTGTTGGTGATAAAACTTCACTTGTTTTAGGGCCTATTGTGGCTGCCTGTGGTGGTAAAATGGCTAAGATGTCAGGAAGAGGTTTAGGGCATACAGGTGGTACGCTTGATAAGCTTGAATCAATTCCAGGTTATCAAATTAATATTTCAGAAGAAGATTTTATTAATCAAGTCAATGAAATAGGACTAGCTATTATTGGTCAAAGTGCTTCACGTGTACCTGCTGATAAAAAGTTATATGCTTTGCGAGATGTTACAGGAACAGTTTCTTGTATACCTTTAATTGCTTCTTCTATTATGTCTAAAAAATTAGCGAGTGGGGCTGATACGATTTTATTAGATGTTAAATATGGAAATGGTGCATTTATGCAAACTATTGAAGAAGCTAAAGAACTTGCTCAAACAATGATTTCTATTGGAAAGCATTGTCATAAAAATACGAGAGCGACAATTTCAAGTATGTCACAACCTTTAGGAAATGCAATTGGGAATAGTTTAGAAGTTATTGAAGCTATTGAAACCTTGAAAGGAAATGGCCCTGGAGATTTAAGAGAACTTTGTTTAAATGAAGGTAGTGAAATGCTTGTTCAGGCAAATCTTTATCCAAATAAAAAAGAAGCGTATCAAGCTTTACAAGAAGTGATGGATAATGGAAAAGCTTTAGAAAAATTTAAAGAAATGGTCAAAGCTCAAGGTGGAGATGTTTCATATATAGAAAATACTGAACTATTTGAAAAACCAAGTGCTATAATAGAATTAACTTCAAAGAAAACAGGTTATATTCAAGCATTAGAAGCAAAAAAATTAGGAATTGTTTCGATGAAACTTGGTGGTGGTCGTATGACAAAAGAAGAAGATATTGATCATGCAGTGGGACTTGTTTTAAATAAAAAAATAGGGGATCATGTAGATATTGGTGAAAAATTATTAACTGTTTATGCAAGAGATGATTTATCTCCAGAATTGTTAGATGAAATTTATCAAAGTTATACAATTGTTGATGAATTTGTTGAAAAACCTATTTTGATTGAAGAATTCATGAAGTAGAGGTAAGCACAATGAAATATGTATTTTTTGATATTGATGGAACAATTCGTGGTAAAAGTAGAGAGATTACTAAAAGAAATAGAGAAGCCATTTGTAAGCTAAGAGAAAATGGACATAAAGCTTTCTTATGTACAGGAAGAGCGCCTGTTTCAATTACTCAAGACATTTTAGATGTTGGCTTTGATGGAGTGATTTCAGCGGCTGGAAGCTTTATTCAAATTGATGGAAAATATATTTATGAAAACTTTTTAGATAGTAAACGTCTTCAACAAGCCATTGTTTTATTTTCTAATGCGCAGGTAGGTTTTACACTTGAAACCAAAGATGAACTTTTTCAATCAGGTTATGCTAGAGAATATATGGAAAGAAGACAAATCAAAGATACACAAGCCAATCCAGAACTTGCACGTTTCTTTGAAAAAAGAAATCAAGCTTTTAAACCAATTACAGAATATAATCCTGGTAAAGATAAAGTGACTAAAATTGTTTTTATTGCATATGATAAATATGCATTGCTTGATACAGTTCCTCATTTAAGTAAAGATTTTAATGTGGTTTTATTTTCAAAGCCAGAAGATGAGTTTATTAATGGGGAAATTATTTCAAAGAATTGTACAAAAGCAGATGCTATTGAAAGAGTGATCGATTATTATCATGCAAGTATGGAAGATACGATTGCATTTGGAGATAGTATGAATGACTATCAAATGATAGAAAAAGTAAATAAAGGAATTGTTTTTGAAGGTGCTAAAGAAAAATTATTAGATATTTCTTATGATACTTTTATTGATCCAGATCAAGATGGGATAGCTTTAAGTCTTGAAAAACTAGGTTTAATAAAGAAAGGATAGGTACGTATGGGAAATGTACTTCTAGCAAGAATACTTGAATACTTTAATGGAACATTGTTTTTAGATGATAATTATCGTTTTTGTGTATTCTTTATTGAAAACTATATAGATTTTTATAAAATGACTTTAGAAGAAGTGGTTGAAAAATCAAAAATTTCTCAAGAAGCAATTTTAAACTTCTTAAAACATTTAGGATTTGATGACTATGCTTCTTTTCAAGATCAACTTTATGCGGATGTTATTTTAAGACAAGATCAAATTCGTTCAAGAATGTTAGGATTAAAGATGGATGATTTATTTAAACAAATTCATTTATGTGATGATCAAGATAAATTTATTTGTGATTTGGATCATATTTGTCATGATATTTCTACTTCTAAAAGAGTGGTTATTATTGGGGCACTTTATCCAATATCGATTGCTGTTGAATTTCAAACAGACTTGATTACTTTTGGAAAACCAGTTTTCCAATATCATTCTTTTGATAATCAACTTATCTTAAATAAAGATGATTATGTCATTTTTGTTTCAGCAACAGGAAGAGCTTATGATGCGTTTATGGAGCAACATCAAGGTTTTGATATTAATCGTTCACAATTCTTACTTATTACCCAAAATAAAAAGTATAAAAGTCAAATTGGCGAAGAACGTGTGATATATGTAGCAAGTTCAAGATATGATAGTATTGATTTTAACTATCGCTTGATGTCAATCTTTGATATTATGCGTGTTACTTATTATAAAAAATATCATTTTATTTAAAGGAGGAGCTTATGAATATACTACTTTCTAGAATATTAAAATATTTAAATGGAACATTATTTTTAGATGACGCTTATCGTTTTTGTGTATTCTTTATCCTTCATTATCAAGATTTTGACAGTTATACGATTGAAGATATTGCTGGTGAATTACAAACAACACCTGAAAGTATTTTAAACTTTTTAAAATACTTAGGTTTTGATAATTATCTTTCTTTTATAGAAATTTATCAACGACATAAACAAGTACGTTTTGAACAAATTCAAGAACGTATGAAAAATATACATGTTTCTTCATATGTTGAACGTATTAAAGTTTCTAATGATAATGAAGCTTTCTTAAAGAAAATTGAAGAAGTATGTACAAAAATTCATGATTCAAAACGTGTAATTTTAGTAGGTGCTCTTTACCCGATGTCTATTGCGGTTGAATTTCAAACAGATATGATTTCTTTTGGTAAAACAGTACTCCAATATCATACGTATGATAAAGATATGATTTTTAATGAAAATGACTATGTTATCTTTATTTCTTCATCAGGAAGATCATTAGAAGGTTTTATGTATACGCGAACAAATCTCTCTTTACAAAATACAACTTCTTTACTTGTTACTCAAAATCCAACCTATGCAAGAAAGAAACTCACAACTGATACAATTCAAGTACCAGGAAGATTTGATGGCATTAATTTCAATTATCAAATAATGACAATTTTTGATTTAATACGCGTGATGTATTATCAAAAATATATTGAAAATGTACCAACAAATCACTAATTATCAATCTTATAATGAACAAGAAGCAAAAGACAAGGAACTTTTATTAAAAGTTCTTAAACAAAAAGATGTTTTGACAAGAGAAAATGAAGTAGGGCATTTTACAGTTTCTTGTTGGGTTTTAAATCAAAATCATAATAAGGTTTTAATGTGCTATCATAAAGTTTATAATTCTTGGTCTTGGTTAGGTGGACACGTAGATGGTGAGAAGAATTTTAAAAAAGTTGCTTTAAAGGAAGTACAAGAGGAAAGTGGATTAGAAAATGTATCATTTATGAGTGATGATTTATTTTCTTTAGAAGTATTAACAGTAGATGGACATGTTAAAAGAGGAAAATATGTTTCAAGTCATCTTCATTATAATGTGACTTATTTAATGGAAGCAAATGATCAAGATGAGTTAAAGATTAAAGAAGATGAAAATAAGGGACTACGATGGTTTAGTTTTGAAGATGCTTTAAAAGCATCTACCGAACCATGGTTTGTTGAAAATATTTATTCTAAACTTAATAGTAAAGTAAAAGACTATCTTAAGCGATAGCCTTTTTTAGATTCTCAATATCATCATTATTTGGATGCTTGAGTGCTTCATAATAATTATCAATTAATAAATTTATATTATCTGGAGCATGATTTCCTTCTTTTAACTTTAAATATCTTTGTAAGACAGTTTCAGGCATCTTTCCTTGGCACATAAAGCTTCCTATAACTTCATTACTTTCATCAATACTTTCTTTAACTTTATCAATGATTTTTTTAAAATAATTATCGCTTTTACCAAAACCAGCGGTACCAAATAAGAAAATCTTTTGATGATGTAATGTTTTTAAATAATCTAAAGCTTCTTTACTAGCGTTACCTTTATCAGTCCAAAATCCTACATAGATAATATCTGAATTTTCAACATTCTTTTTAATAGCTTGAGCTAAAAGTTGGGTATTACCTGTTTGACTAAAATAAATCAACATATTTTATTTAACAACTCCTTCTACTCTTGTAATTGGCATAGCAAAAGCAATACCTGTGTTATGATTTTCTAAACCACCTAAAGCTTTATCAATGGTTTCAAAAACAAGATCAACTTGTTCGTCTTTAATAATGAAAAACATTGTTTTACTATCAGGACGAGCTTGTTCAAGAAAAAGTCTCAATGAACCTAAAATATAACTTTCATCACTTTCTTGAATATAAGAAATCATTCCTTGAGAATCAATGATTGTTCCACCACTTACTCCTGCTTTTTTTAGTTTAGTTAATAAATCTTGTAATAGTTCTGTTTTATGTAAAACAACAAATACAACTTGCATCACGGTCACCTCTTAATCTTATTTTACACTTATTTTTCTTTTTGAAAAAGAATTATTTAAAAGTTTGAATATGCTGATAAAGAGCACCAATTAAATTTGCATCGTTTCTAAATTTACAAGCAACAATTTCAGGATGATAAACATCAAAACCTAAATGTTCATAGATTTCATCTAAATTTTTATTAATCAATTCAATTAATAAAGGTTGAGCAGAAATACCGCCACCAATAGCCACCTTTTCACAATCAAAAATAATGTGTACATTAAAGATTTGCGTTGCGACTTCCTTAGCAAAAGCATCGATTCCTTTAATGACTTTTTCATTACCCTTATTAGCCATTTCAAAGATTTCAATTCCAGTATATTCTTTGTCTGTTTCAAGGGCTTCTTGAACACGTTGTAATAACCCAGAAATACCATTTCTCGTACTCCAAGCATGATTCCAACTAATAGGGTCTAGATTATTGGTCTTAATAAAAGAAAATTCACCCGCTGAAAAATGTTTTCCTGTATGAACTTTATGATCTTTAATCAAACATCCACCAATCCCAGTTCCTAAAATAACCACAGCGCCATCTTGAATATCTTGGAGATTTCCAAAACCAATTTCCGCATTAGCAGCACATTTAGCGTCATTACCAATTGTAATATTTGTTGGACAACGCTTCTTTAAAACTTCTACAGTTTCTAATTTATCAATATAACGTAAAGCACCACCAGTATATTGATAGCCTCTTTCAGGATCAATGATACCAGGCATAGAAAGGGCCATACCATTGATTTGATCTTGAAATTGATCATAGATTTTTCCAATTGTTTCAATAAAGTTTTCAAGGGTATCCATAGGAGTTGGTACACTTGATTTTTCTAAAATAGTTAAATCTTCTTGCATTAACGCATACTTGATGGCACTGCCACCAACATCTAATGTTAAATATGTTTTCATAAACTTCCTCCCATATATTATTATATAATAGAAGGAATGAAATGGGTATCATTTTTGTTTATTCATATCTTTTAAACAAGGTCCTTCAATAAGTTTTCCATAACAATCAAAAATAGATTGATGACAGGGACAATGCCATATTTGATGTTTTTCATCAAAAGAAAGTAGACCTTTTAAATGAGGACAGTAGGGAGAAAAATAATGATAAATACCTTGCTTATCTAAATAAACAGCATAGAGTTTATGATTGATTTTCATTAATCCTCCTTGACCTCTTTGTAAATTTTTCTTGGTATGAAAATGAAATTTGACATAACCAAGATAAAGATGATGAAGCATTTGTTTCAAATATATTTTAGAATAACTTAAAGAATAATAATGACATGAAAATAAGGAAAGATAGGCATTATCGTTATTTAAATAAAGATCTTTAATGATTTTAGACGCTAAAAAAGAATTTGTCATACCCCATTTTTGAAAACCATAAATAAAATATTCATGTTCTTTATAACGCCCCATGTAAGGAATACCTCTTAAGGGAATCGTATCTTGTGCAAACCAATCTTTACTCTTAGAATTAATAACTAAAGCATGATTCTTTAAAGGACGATAACTTTCTGTAAGATCGATAGAGAGGGTACATTGATTTCCTGTTCTTTGTTTTAAATCAATACTTTCTAAAGATTGAAACATTTTTAAAAAGTAGAAACCTTTTTTTATAAAAGGATAACGCGAGGCATGAATGAGATCTTGGCAGATAATACGATGTCCTTGTACATAGACAAGAAAATCGTTTTTTCTTTTTATAATTTTATCAACACGACTATGTTCATAAAATTGAACATTTTTCTTTTGACAACATTTCACAAGATGATAGAGATATTTTAAAGGATGAAAGATATATTGATGATGCAAACTGATTGTTTTTAAATGTTTTTGATTGTCAAAAACAGTTTCACCAAAGAATTGTAAATAATGTTGTTCTTTTTCAAGTTTTTCAACATTTTTTAAATTATCAGTATATAAAGACATCGTACATTCTTTTAAACAACAATCAATTTTTTCTTTTTCAATTAAATCTTTAATACCTTTTATTGCTTCTTTTTGACTTTGATAGTATAGATAAGCTGTTTCAATATTATAATGTTTAACAAGTTTTTGATAAATAAGATCTTGTAAAAGAGTAATTTTAGCCGTTGTACATCCACTGGTATGACAACCTAAAAGATCCTTTTCAACAACAGTTATTTGTTTATCTGTTTCTTTTAATTGATAAGCGCATGAAATGCCGGATAGACCACCACCAATAATAAGAATATCGGTTTTTATATCTTTATTTAATTGTTTAAAACAAGGATGTTGACTTGTCTTTTGCCAATAAGATTCATTCATAAAATCACCTGCTTTATTATGAAACAAAAACGCATTTTTTATACAGAAAATGATATAATAAGCCAAAAGGATAAAAAAGATTTATAAATTTTGGAGGTATACATGAATATAACAGTTTATTTAGGGGCAAGTAATGGAAATGATCAAAACCTTATTTTAGCATCAAGAGAACTTGGTAAGTGGATTGGTGAAAATGGACATACACTTGTTTATGGAGGTTCTAAATGTGGCTTAATGGGAGAATTGGCTGAAAGTGTATTAAAGGCAAAAGGAAAAGTCATAGGAGTTGAACCACAGTTTTTCATTGATGCTGGTTTTGATTATCCTGAAATAACTCAATTAATTGTGACGCAAGATATGAGTGAAAGAAAGGCAAAGATGATTGAATTAGGAGATGCGTTTATTGCTTTTCCAGGAGGAACAGGAACGTTAGAAGAGATTACAGAAGTTATGTCTAAAGTCTCATTGAAACATTTAAAAACACCTTGTATGCTTTATAATTTAAATGGATATTATGATGATTTAAAGAAACTTTTAAATAAGATGATTGCTTTTGATTTATCATCTAAGGAAAAACAAGAAGGTATTTATTTTGTGGAAAATTTAGAGGGAATAAAAGAAATATTAAAATAAGAAGATGTTTCTAAAAAAGAAAATCGATGAAAATGATTTTCTTTTTTTACAAAATCAACTACAATAAAGGCATTGGAGGATTATTATGAAAGTACTAGCAAGTGATTATGATGGAACATTATTATTTAATGAAAAGTTTAAAGAAGGGGATTTAAAGAAAATTAAGGAGTTTCAAAAAGCAGGCAACTTATTTGGTTTATGTAGTGGAAGACCTTTTAAAGGTATTTACGAATTTTGTAAGCCTTATATTGATTTTGATTTCTATATTTTATGTACAGGAGCACTTGTACTCAATAAAGAAAGAGAAGTTATTTATAAAAGTACGATTTCTAAACATTTATTACATGAATTTTATGATCGTTATCAAAAAAATTATGATATTTTTATTCAAGCTAATATGCAAATTTATACATTTTTAAAAGAAGACTTAGGTTCAATGGTTAGACAAGTTATTACTTCTTTAGATGAAGTAGAAGGAGATATTTATGGTTTATCCATGAATGCGAAAACGGACGAAAACGCGAGAAAAGTATGTCTTGATATTGAAGAACATTTTCCTGAATTAACAGCACATCAAAATAAAGAATATATTGATATTACTGAAAAAGGATGTTCTAAAGGTTTAGGAATTTTAAAATTAAAAGAATTACTGCATTTAGAGGAAGTTGCCGGAATTGGGGACTCGTATAATGACATTCCTATGTTAGAAACAGTTGATCATTCTTTTACTTTTCCAACTTCACCAGAAAGTTTAACATCGATTGTTGATGATGTAGTTGATAGTGTGGAAGAAGCGCTTGATATTTTAATGAAAGAATAATGAAAATATTACAACAACTTAAAGAAAATCATTATACTGAATCAGAACAACAAGTCATTGATTATTTATTAGATCATTTAGAAGATTTAACTTTACTTTCAATCAATGATCTAGCAAAAAAGAGCTATACTTCAAATGCCACGATTATTCGTTTATGTCATAAAGTAGGCTATCAAGGGTATCGACAATTTAAATTGGCTTTATTACAGGAACTTGAAGCTAATAAATATATGGTAAGTCAAGTAGACTATACAATCCCATTTCAAGTCAATGAAACAAGTGAACAAATCATTCAAAACATGTTTTCTCTTTATCAAGAAAGTATTCAACAAGTCTATCATCATTTATCTATTAAAACCTTAAATAAAATAGCAACATTGATGGTACAAAAGAAAAGAGTTTTTATTTATGGTTATGGCGATAGCCAAATAACAGCAGCAAACTTTATTAATAAACTAGCAAAGCTTAATTTATTTCCTGTCTTAGCAACTCAATATGGGGAAGAAATCTATATTTCCAAACAATTACAGCCAGGAGATTTTGCTTTGTTTATCTCTTATAGTGGAGAAAATACATCCCTTTTAGAATGCATGAAAATCTTAAATCAAAAAGGAATTCAAACAGCTTTGGTTACTGCTAATCTTCAAAGTCCACTTGTTGTTTATAGTCAATATCAGATTATGATTCCTGACTATGAAAAACAAAATAAAATTGCAACTTTCTATTCTCAACTTGCCTTTATGTACATCTTAAATAATTTACATGCGCTTATTTATCATCTTAAAAATAAGTGAACCAAAAGTTCAGTTTAACTGAGCTTTTTTTCATTTACCTTGAACCTTATTTCCATAATGAGATGCATCTCTTAAAAAGAGAAAGAAGATATGTTATAACAAAATTGAGGTGAAAGAGATGACAAAAGAAGAAGTCTTACAATTAGAAAAAGAACTTTCTTTTCAAGAATTCAATAATCATGATGTCTATCAATTAGGACAAATCATTGTAGATCATATTGAAAAGAATCATTTAAAAAATGTTAGAATCCGTATTGTTTTAGATAAAGATATTGTTTTTCAATATTTAATGGATGGTAAAAAAGGAGTTACATGGCTTGATCGTAAACAAAAAACAGTTGAAAAATATGGACATAGTAGTTATTACATCTATTTAGAAAATGAAGAAAATGGAACGTATCAAGAAGATGAAAAAGATGAAAGTCTTGTTATTTGTGGGGGAGGTTTTCCTTTAATTATTCGTGGTGAATTAAGAGGAAGCATTCTTGTTTCAGGGCTCATCCATGATGAAGATCATCAAGTCATTGTTGATTGCTTAAGGAAATTAAAAGATGAAGGCACTTGCAAGTGATATAGATGGCACACTTGTTTTTAATCAACAAATAAAAAAACAAGATAAAGAGGCTATTGAAAAGTATCAAAAAGAACATCTTTTTGGAGTATGTAGTGGAAGACCTCGATGTGCCCTGTTTGATTTAGAAAAGCTAAAATTAGATTTTTATATTCTTTCTTCAGGAGCGGAGATTTTAGATAAAGATTTAAATATCATTCAAGATTTTCCAATGAAAAAAGAAATCGTTCAACAAATCTTTAATGAATATCATCAACATGCACAAATCATCTTACAAACAGGAAATGCAGATGTTTTTTATACAACCCTTAAAGAAGATTATAATCCTAAATTAAAAGTCATTTCTTCTTTTAAAGAAGTAGAGCATGAAATCATCTATGGTATATCGCTTATTTTTAAAGATGACAAAACGACTAAGAAAGCATGTTTTGAAATTAATCAAAAATATCATGAGATTGAAGGTTTTCAAAATAGAAACTCTGTTGATATTGTAAGAAAAGGATGTTCTAAAGGAACGGGAATTAAAATCATTAAAGATCATTACCGATTAGAAAAGATAGCAGGAATAGGGGATTCCTATAATGATTTACCGATGTTGAAAGTCGTAGATACAGCCTTTACTTTTAAAACATCCCCTCAAGAAATAAAAAAACAAGTACATTATTGTGTTAATGATATTGCAGAAGCAATAGCGTTATTGGAGGTAGAAAAATGAATTTTGGAATTATAGGTTATGGAAACATAGCGCGTAAGTTTGTTAAAAGTATTACTTATACAAGTGGGGGAAGAGTGCATGCCATTGCCTCACATTCTTTAGATGAAAACGATAGTTACTTACAAAATCATCCTTTAGTTAAACTTTATCGTGATTATGAAGAACTTTTAAAAGATGAAGATATTGAAGCCGTTTATATTGCAGTACCTCACTATGAACATAAAAAATGGATTATAGAAGCCATTAAACATCATAAAGCGGTTTTATGTGAAAAACCACTTGTCTTAAAAAGTGAAGATATTGATGAAATTAATCAATATGTTAAAGAATATCAAGGCTATTGTTTAGAAGCTTTTAAAACAAAGTTTAATAATGGTTTTAATCATTTAAAAGAAGATTTAAAACTGATTGGAAAATTAAAATCAATTGAAGCAAACTTTTGTTTTGATGGGACAGATAAAAAAGATTCTTACTTGTTTGATCCAAAACAAGGTGGGGCTTTAAATGATGTAGGAAGTTATGTCGTTGGTTTTGTCCTTGCTTTAGTGGATGCACCAGTTGAAAGTGTTGAATCTCATATTGAAAAAGAAAATGAGATTGAAATGAATTTTAAAGCAACTTTAAATTTTAAAAATGAAGTTCAAGGAAAAGTAGAAGGTTCAATTAATTATAATAAAGAACGTTATGCTTTAATTAAAGGAGAAAAGGGAGAAATCTATGTTCCAATGTTTAATCGTGTGGTTGAATATACAATTCATTTAGAAAATGAAGTTATGCAAAAAACATATCCAATTGAAGGAGACGATATGACTTTAGAAATACAAGCTTTGATTAATCATAATCAATCAACACATACATTACAAGATTCAAAAAAATTACAAGAAACAATTGAAAGAATAAGAGAGGAAGCAAAATAATGAAACTAGGAATTTTAGGAACAGGAATGATTGTTAAAGATGTTCTTACCATGTATCACGAGCTAGGTGTTGAAAAGACTTATCTTTTTTCAACAAAAAAATCAAAATCACAAGCATTAGAACTTATGAAAAAATATCATTTAGATAAAGTTTATACAGATTATGATGAATTACTTCAAAGTGATGTTGATACAATTTATTGTGCTTTACCTAATCATCTACACTATGAGTTTTCAAAAAAAGCTTTAGAAAATGATAAAAATGTCATTATTGAAAAACCAATTACAGCGAATAGTAAAGAATTAGAAGATTTAATTGAAACAGCCAATAAAAAGAATTTAATGATTTTTGAAGCTATGAATTTACATTACATACCTGCTTTTCTTTCATTAAAAGAAGATTTAAAAAAATTAGGAGATATTAAAATTGTTTCATTTAACTATTCGCAATATTCATCAAGATATAATGCTTTTAAAGAAGGAACAATTTTACCAGCCTTTGACTTTCATAAAGCTGGTGGTGCTTTAATGGATTTAAATGTTTATAATATTCATGCTTTAATCGATTTATTTGGTAAACCTGTTTATCATAAATATATGGCAAATATTGAAAGAAATATTGATACAAGTGGGATGATGTTGTTTGATTTTGAACATTTTAAAGCTTTATGTATTGGGGCTAAAGATTGTAAAGCGCCTTTAATGAATACGATTCAAGGAAACTTAGGAGCAATCGTTGTTAAATGTCCATTAAGTCAAATGACAGAATATGAAATCTGTTATAACGATGGGACAAGTGAAGTAAAATCTTTTGAAAAGAAACATCGTTTAATTTATGAATTTAAAGCATTTATGAAAATGATGGAAGAAAAAGATTATAAAAAACAACAAGAAATGTTAGAACTTTCTTTATTGATTTCTAAATTAATGGAAGAAGGTAGAATGCAAGAAGGGATTGTGTTTGATAATGATAAATAATAAAATTGTTTTAGGATATATAGGAAATGGTAAAAGTACCAACCGTTATCATTTACCATTTGTCTTACAAAGAAAAGATAAGTTTATAGTTAAAACGATTTATAATCCTCATATTCATCATGATGTATGGGATAAAATAGAAGGTATTAACTATACAGAAAATCAAGATGATATTTTCTTAGATGATGAAATTGATATGGTGGTTGTTTGTACAGGTCATCATTATCATTATGAATATACTAAAAAAGCACTTGAACATAATAAACATTGTTTATGTGAAAAGCCTTTTATGGAAAATAGTCAGCAAGCTAAAGAAGTCTTTGCACTTGCGAAAGAAAAAGGACTTTATTGTTCTGCTTATCAAAATAGAAGATATGATAGTGATTTTTTAACAGTACAAAAAGTGATTGAATCAGGGAAATTAGGGGATTTATTAGAACTTGAAATGCATTTTGATTACTATCGTCCTGAAATTCCTGAAAGTGTAGATCATTTTGATCCAGCAATGTCTTATCTTTATGGACATGGATGTCACACTTTAGATCAAGTCATTTCATATTTTGGTAAACCAAATGATATTCACTATGATGTAAGACAACTTTTAGGTTCAGGTCGCATGAATGATTATTTTGATCTTGATCTTTATTATGGAACATTAAAAGTATCCGTTAAATCAAGTTACTTTAGAGTAAAATCAAGACCTTCTTTTATCGTTTATGGTAAAAAAGGAATGTTTGAAAAATATAGTAAAGATCGACAAGAAGAACATTTAAAACTTTTCCATATGCCTACTAATAGTGATTTTGGAAAAGATCTTCCTGAACATTATGGAACTCTTACTTATTATGATGATGAAGGCATTTATCATGAAGAAAAAGTTCCAACAGTTGACGGCGACTATGCACGTGTGTATGATGGTATCTATGATAGTATTGTTTATGGTAAGGAACAAGTCATCCAACCATGGCAAACAATTCTACAAATGGAAATGTTAGAAACAGGAGTAAAGGATTTAAAATAGTATGAAAAAATATTTTTTCTTTGATATTGATGGTACACTTACAGATTTAAAAACACATCAAATTGTACCAAGTGCCAAGATTGCATTAGAAAAGCTAAAACAAGCAGGACATTTTGTTTGTTTAAATACGGGAAGAGCGCATTATAAAGCGGAAAAAGCTAGATTAGAGTTTAATTTTGAACATATGGTTTGTAATGGGGGTAATGGGATTGTTCTTGATGGAAAACTGGTTGAAAATATTCCTTTAGATAAACAAGGAGCTTTAAAAATCATAGAAGAAGCTAAAGAAAAAGGAATTGGGTATTTAGTTGCTATTAATGATAGTCAAGAAGTTTATGGGGAAAATGATTTATTTATTCAACAAGTAGGTTATCGTAAAGAACCAACAACGTATATTCTTGATAAAGAATTTGATTATAAACAAGTTGATAACTTTTATAAAATCTATCTTGCTTTAGATGAAAAAGAAGAAGCTTCTTTTAAAAACAAAGATCAACTTGGTTCCTTAAGATTTGAAAAAGAATATTTAATGTTCCAACCTGATAATAAAAAAGGCGGTATCTTAAAGATGATGGAAATTCTCCAAGCTTCTTTACAAGATGTTGTCGTCTTTGGTGATGATTATAATGATCTAGATATGTTTGATAAAGACTTATGGACATGTGTTGCTATGGGGAATGCTTGTGATGCTTTAAAGGAAAAAGCAACCTACATCACTGATAACAATGTTGATGATGGTATTTATCATATCTGTGAAAAGATGAAATGGTTTTAACTAAAAGACAAGTCGCTATGTGAAGTGACTTGTCTTTTATAATGCATTTAAATTGAATGAAAAAGAGATTTGTCTTCCTGTTTTATTTCTAATTATATAGTTATTTTTTTCTAAAATACCAATACGATGGGAAATGGTAGATGTTGATAAATGTGTAAGTTCAACAAGTTCTTTTATAGAAAAATTATGGTTGTTTATTTTAATTGATTTTACCTCAATAACATTGTGTAATTCTTTTATTAATGAGAGTAGTGCACTTTTAATTATTGTAACAAGTGTTTTGATTGTTTGTTTAAAAATGTTTGGTGAAAAAATAAGAATTGAAAGTATTATCATATGTTTTTTATCATTAGTTATAGATATTGTTTGTAATGTTGTTTCTTTGATTATTGGTCGAATTGCGAATTATTTTATAGGCACTCAATTTATTCAGATGCCTGCTATGACTGTCTTATCTAAGATATTGTATTTAATAGCTGTACTTGCTTTTTTAAAGAAAAAAACATCTTATAAAAGTCAATTAAATTCTAAAAGATGGCTAACATTAATAATAGTTATTTCAATATTATTTATTGTTGCATATATTTTGGTTACAAGTTATGTTTTTGATAATGTTGATACGCTTGTAAACTTATTTTGTACAGCTTTGATTTTTATAGCTATAATATTAATTCTTAATATCTATGGAAAAATTTTGGAAGAAAACGAAGAATCGACGCGTATTCGTTTAAAAAATGAAGAAATAAGATATAAGAAAGAAAATGAAAAAGTACTTTCTAAAATGGCTGAGGATATTTATCGATTAGAACATAATTTAAGATATATTTTGATGCAAGTTAAAATAAATGAAGAGAATAAAAAGTATGATGAAAATATTGAATTGATAGATCAGTATATTCGTAACTTTGGAAAATTTAAAGCCATTATTAATACTGATAATCCTTATTTTGATTATTTTATGAATCAAAAAATTAATGATTTAAGTAATAATGGAATAGATGTTCATACATCTATTAATATTTCACATTCAGATTATTATTTAGATAGAGAATATGTAGAATACCTCATAAAAGTTATTAATTTATTTAAATTAGAAGCTACCCAAATAACAATCAATATCTATGAAAAGCAAGAATTTAATATTATCGAAGTTCTGACTTCGAAAAATATGAAACTAACATTTGATAATTCTCTTAAACAATTAGCACAGCATTTAGATGCTCAATATAAAAATACTCAAGATGATAATATTTGCATTTTTAAAAGCATTCAATCAATGAAGTAGGTTCAAATGACCTGCTTTTTTATTTTCGTGCCATAAAAGCCACTTCCATTCCAGAAAGATATTAAATGTAGGAAAAATAAATAAAATAATAAGTGTAGAGAGGAAATATAGAAAATATTTCAAAAAATGCTTGAGTATAAAGTGGCTCTATAGTCTATGGTAAAGGTGTCAAGGGAGGAAAAGACTTATGGAAAAGAGTAAAAAGACTTTAAAAATGTTAGGAATTTGTATTATTGGACTTGTAATTGTGGTAGCTGTAAATATGTTGAGGAAACCAGAAGATCCGTTTGGAAATCCTAAAGATGTAGGGTTTAGATATCAACATATAGAAGAAAAGAATCTATTAAATAATTCTGAAAATGATACGTATTTTGTATACTTCTATGAAACAGGAAATGAACAATGTGAAGAAGTAAATGATGATATCAAGAAAACTTTAAGCGGAAATTCAAATCTTTATTTTTTCAATATTGAAGATACTACATTAAAAGCAGGAAAGAATTTTGATTATAAAAATGTGACAAACTATAAAGATATTACAATAAAACAAGTACCAATGTTGATTCATGTAGAAAACAAAAAGATTGATCATGTTTATTACAAAGCAAGTGATATTAAAAAAGCATTAGAATAGTAGGTGAAAGTTATGTTGAAGTTTGCATTAGAAATGTTGTGGACGGAAAGAAAAAAGACTTATGGTTTAATTATTTCTATTGTTACAACACTGGGTATTTGTTTATTGTTTTTACATTTTATTGTAAATCCTTATCTTGCTAGAAAGGTAACCTATGATGATATGCTTGATTTTAGTGAATCTTTCTGCATTATGCTGATGGGATTATTCATTTTAATGGTCTGTGTTTCGTTAATTTGTTATTCATGTAATTATTATATGAAACTTCATGCTAGAGAAATAGGAATGCTTAAAATGGCAGGATTTAATCAAGGTAAAGTAGTGCTTTATCAATTGATTCAAATGATTATGCTCATGGTTGTTTCAGTAATAATCACCTGTTGTTTGTCATTAGTGACAACACCCATCTTTTTAACGATTGTTTATCGTTATTGCCATATTCATCAAAGTGTTTTCTATTTTAATTTTAAGTTGTTTAAGATGTTAGGAATTTTAGTTGTTTGTATTTTAGTTGTTTTAATTGCTATGCAAATCAACTATATCAACAATAATTCTTTATCATCACTTATTAAAGATAAATATATTACAACACAAAAAGAAGATCATCGTGTCTTTATTATTCCTGATTATATTTATATCTTAGGTTATTTCTTAGGACTTTATGCGATGTATGTAGGAGAAGAGTTAGATGCTGGATTTGCGATTGCTTCTTGTATTGGGGCTATTAGTGCTTATGGTTTGTTCTATTACTTTATTCCGCATACTTTAAATGAAATGGTTGATTCATTGAATTTAAAAGCAGAAGATACGATTGTGTTAGGTGATTTGGCTTTATTTATGCAACAAAGTAAATTATTAATTGTTTTTATTATGCTTGCAGTGATTTTAATACCAACATTTATTTTTTCATCAATTCATATGAAGATGTTGCATATTGCTTTACACATTGGAGCTGTCTTAATTAATTTTGTTTTATGTTTAAGTGTTGTTAGTCGTTTTGATATTGATGCTTTAGAAAAGAAAGAACATTTTAAAAACTTATGTAAGATGGGACTTACAAATCAAGAAGTTAAGAAGATTTCTTATAAAGAAGGAAATGGCTTTTACTTTGTTTTATGGATCTTTGCTGGTATTTACATTTTAAGTATTGCTTGTACGTTTTTAATTCGTGCTTCGATTGATTTAGGACTTGTTGGTATTGTTCTACTTGAGTTTGTTGTTCCTTATGGAATGGCTGAATTGATTGTTTATTTAAAGAAAAGAGGTCAAAATTATGAGTTACATGGAAATTAGAAATTTAAAGAAAGTTTATAATCCTTATGGTATGCATCCTAAGGTGGCTTTAAATGGGTTAGACTTTAAAGTAGAAAAAGGTGATTTTATTTGTATTATGGGAGCATCAGGCTCTGGAAAAACAACACTTGTTAATATTTTATCGACAATTGATGAAGCAACTGGTGGACAAATTCTTCTTAATCAAAAAGATTTACTTTTATTATCGGAAAAAGAGAAAGCAAAATTAAGAAAAGAAGAAATTGGTTTTATCTTTCAAAATTATAATTTGATTGAATCACTAACAATCAAAAATAATATTTTATTTTCACCTAGACTCAATAAAGTTAATCAACAAACACAACTAGAAAGGCTTCATGAACTTACAAAAATGTTAAATATTGAAGAAATCATTGATAAATATCCTTCCCAATGTTCAGGAGGACAACAACAAAGAGCCGCTATTGCCAGAGCGTTGATTAATGAGCCAAAGATCATCTTTGCGGATGAACCCACAGGAAATCTTGATAGCTTAAATGCTAGAGAATTGATGGAATATTTCGTTAAAATCAATGAAGAAAAACATACAACGATTATTATGGTTACTCATGATAGCTTTGTTGCTTCTTATTCAAAGAAAGTTTATTACATGAAAGATGGACATTTAGATTTATCGATTGATCGTAATACAAAATCACAAGATGATTATTATAAAGAAATTGTTAAAGTAACAACACAAATGCATTTATAGAAAACAGGAGCAATCCTGTTTTTTTGGACTAAACGTCCATTGAAATAGTAAAAAGAGAAAGATAAAATAAGTATAAGAAATGAGACATTTGTGAGACAAATTTGAGACAAACTTGGGACAAATATTGAGTTCATACATGTTATAATCTACTTGTAATAAATCTAGATATGTTACTTTAAAAGAAAGTAGGTAATGTGTATGGAACCTCTAAATAAGTTAACAGCTGATGGTGCTTGTCGAACAGTATTCAGTAAGGATGTCAGTTTTGCATCTTTTTATAATGCAGCTATATTTGAAGGGAAACAAATCATTCATCCTGATAGATTGGTACGTTATGAAAATGATATTTCTTTTATTATCAATGATTCGAAAAGAGCAGAAGATAAAAAAAGAAGAAGGGACATTGTCGTTAAAAGTGATATTAATGGAATCTACTGTATACTAGGAATAGAGCATCAAAGTAGTATTGATGAAACGATGGTTATTCGTTGTGGAATCTATGAAATGTTGGAATATTTAAAACAGGCAGAAAATAAAGAGTATAAAAGATTAGTTCCTCAAATAATAGTAGTACTTTATACAGGACCAAAGAAATGGAATAGTCCTGTAAAACTCAGTGATTATTTTGAAATACCAGAAGAATTAAAGAAATACTTTGATGATTGGAAAATCATTCTTGTAGATGTTAAAGAAATGGATACAAGTAAGATCAAAGATGAACAAACTCGTTACTTTATAGAAGCTATCCAAGCAATGTATAAAGGAAGCTATGAAGATTTAAAAAGATTAAAGAGAATGAAAAAAGAAAACTTTCTCTATGCAGCCATCATTACAGGAAGTATAGATCAAGTTGAAAGTGTTCTAGAAGGAGATGAGATGGATATGTGCGAAGGAATGGAAAGAATGGCAGAAGGATTTAGAAAAGAAGGAGAAGCAAGAAGTAAAAGTAAATATAAAGCAGAAGGAATTATTGAAGGAAAATTAGAAGAAAAACAAAATATGTTAAAAGAACAATTAGGAATTAAATTTGGAAGTCTTTCAAGTAATCTAACAAATCAATTATCAAAAGCATCTATTGAAAAACTTAATGTATTAACACGTCACATTTTTAATGTAACAAATGAAGAAGATGTTTTAAAAATTATTAATTGATAAACAAGGGCATAACAAGCTTTATGCCTTTATTTGCATATTAAATTCAACAACAATTTATTAACATAACAGCAATGTATAAAGGAAGCTATGAAGATTTAAAAAGATTAAAGAGAATGAAAAAAGAAAACTTTCTCTATGCAGCCATTATTATAGGAAGTATAGATCAAGTTGAAAACGTTCTAGAAGGAGATGAAATGGATATGTGTGAAGGAATGGAAAGAATGGCAGAAGGGTTTAGAAAAGAAGGTAGGTCTGAAGGAGTTATTGAAGGAAAATTGGAAGAAAAACAAAATACGTTAAAAGAACAATTAGAAATTTAGTTTGGAAATCTATCAAATAATCTAACAAATCAATTATCAAAAGCACCTATTGAAAAACTTAATATATTAACACGTCATATTTTTAATGTAACAAATGAAGAAGATGTTTTAAAAATTATTAACTAATAATTCAATGCATAACATGCAATAGAATTTAGATAGGTTCTTATTGCTTGTTATGCTTTTTATATTTTATTTTCGAAGATGATTGTTTATAAGGAAAGATATATTAGGAATAATTTTCTAACTTTTTGAGTAAAGGTTGGATTTTTTTTGAGAAATATTTTCTATTTTTGTAAGAGCTTTCTTTAGTGGGCAGGATTATGGTAAAATAATAATAAAGGTGGGATTGAAATGGATGATTATTTAAGAGAGATACAAACTGCCATATTTAGAAAGTGGATCAGTAATCAAAAAAGAGATTATTATTATCTTTATCCAAGTGAAACGGATCCGGATGCGATTATTATTGAAAATGAATACTGTTATAGTTATGTGACTTTTAATCCACAATGTATCATAGAATTATGTGTAATGAATAAAAGAACAGATGAAATGGCTTTTTATCTTCATTTTCAATTCAAAACATTGAAACATGCTATTTCTTTATTTGAAGAAATGGATCAATGTATTCAAAAAATGGTTAATCAACCAATATGTCGTCTTTTACTTTGTTGTAGTGGCGGGATGACAACAGCATTTTTTGCAGATAAAATCAAAAATGGAATAAAAGTTTTAAATTTAAATATGGAAGTAGCTGCTACTTCATATCAAAAAATATATAATGTTGCTCAAAATTATGATGTCATCTTACTCGCTCCTCAAGTTTCTTATGTTAAATTACAAGTGGAAAAAGTATTTAAAAATAAATTGGTTTTAAAGATACCTACACAAATTTTTGCTTCTTATAATGTAGGAGCTTTGATTACTTTTGTTGAAGAGTCTATAAAAAATAAGGAAAAGAAATATGATAGTACAGTAGAACCTCTTGCATCAATGATGGAAATTAAAACAAAGAAAAATATTTTAGCGGTTTCTATTAACGCTAATGGAGAAAATAGTCATATTTCTTATCGTTTATATAATAATCTACAAGAAATTGTATTAGATAGTAATATTATTAAAAGTAATATCAAATTACATGATGTTCTGGATGCTTTAGATACAGTTGTTTTACAAAATGAAATGATTGATGTGATTTCTATTGCTTTACCAGGAGTGATGGTTGAAGGAAACGTTTATTCGGGGATTATTGAGGGTGGAAATCATCAACTTAAGGAATTGTTGGAGAAGAGATATGAAAAGGAAATTTATTTGATTAATGATGTTAATGCTGCTGTTGTAGGCTATTATGCTTCACAAAACCAATATAAATCTATTGCTTTTTTATTCCAACCTATTGGACGTATGGCTGGAAGTGGCATAATTGTTAATGGTCAACTAGTAAGAGGAATGGATCATCTTGCTGGAGAAGTAGCACTTTTACCATTAAAACTTTCTAATGATTATTTTACACTTGCGAATACACCAGAAGGCACATTGGAACTTGTTAGTAAAAATATTATGAGTATTATAGCAATTGTATCACCAGAGGCGATAGTTGTTTATAGTGATTTGATTTTAGATAGTCAAGATGTGAGTGATGAAATAAAAAAATCATTGAGTCAATATTCTTTAAAAGTATATCCAAAGATTATTAAAGTGGAAAATATTTTAGAATATATATTATTAGGTGCAATGATTTTAAGTGCAAAGGAGTGATTTGATGAAAATTATTTGGTATGGACATTCTTGTTTTGAAATAACAGGCAGTGATGGAACAGTTATTTTTGATCCTTATCAAGAAGGTTCAATTCCAGGATTAAACAAACTTCATTTAAAAGGAAATCTAGTTTTATGTTCTCATGAGCATGATGATCATAATGCTAGAGATTGTGTAGATGTATTGCCTAAAGAATTTAAAGTAGAAAAAATTGAAACGTATCATGACCATCATTTAGGTAGTCGTCGTGGTAAAAATACGATTCATATTTTAACTTATGAAAATATGAAAGTCGTGCATATGGGAGATATTGGCTGTATGATTGATGATCTTTCAAAAATCAAGAATTGTGATGTTTTAATGATTCCTATTGGTGGTTATTATACAATAGATACTAAAGAAGCATTAGAATATATCAATCAAATTCAACCACGTATTGTTATACCAATGCATTATCGAAGTGGTTCTATGGGTTATGATGTATTATCAACCAATGAAGAGTTTATAAAAAATAGAAAAGATATCTGTTATGTAAAAGATGTTATTGAAGTCAATCAAGAAACGCAAAAACAAACGGTTATATTTGAAAAACCAAGGAACTAATTTTCCTTGGTTTTTGTTACGATAAACAATAAAGCAAGACTGATCATAATCATTGTTAAAGCGATTATAAATGCATAAAGATAAGAACCAAAGAAATCATAGATATAACCAACCATGGATAAAGAAATAGCAGCTCCTACATTAGAAGCAAAAGAAATTGTTGGGAAAGCTTTTGCATAATTTTCTGTTTTAAAGAAATATTTTGTAAGTAAAGGAACAGCGACAGCACCTAAAGAATAACAAGAACCAAACATAAAAGCTCCGATAATAAGTAGAACCATTGATTTACCAATCATGAGTAAAATAATTCCTAAAATATTAACTCCAATCATCATAAGTGTTGCTTTCATTTCTCCAAAATAATCACTTAAACTACCGATAATCAATTTAGAAACAATATTTCCCATCATTCCCGCAGATAACAACATGGCACATGTTGTAAGTGGATACCCCAAAGATTCTCCGTATCCTGGTAAATGTTGAGTCACACTTGTAATACAACTAATCAACATTCCAAAGATAAAGAAAGCAATAAATGAAACAGAAATAAAATGGAAAGAAGAAGTTGTTTGTTTTTGTATAGTTTCTTTTCTTTCTTGATAGCCATAGGGAACAAGTCCTTCATCAAAGGCTGTCATTTTAAAAGGATAAATGCAAGCTGGTAGGCATAATAATAAAATAATGATGGCTTTTAATAAATAGCCCATTTGCCAATTAAATGAACTAATGATACTTGATAAAATAGGTGAACAAATTGTTCCGCCTAAACCACTAAAACCAAAAGCAATACTTGTTGCAAGTCCATGTTTCTTTTCAAACCAACCATTAATAATGATTGTAATAGGTACGATGGAAAATAAACTTGTCGACATCCCACGAACAGCTCCTAAAATATAAAATGTTAAAGCATTTTTTCCTAGTGCCATAGCTGCTGTAGAGGCAACGGCAACAATAACGCTGATAGTAAGTACTTCTTTAAAAGCAAATTTTTCATAGATTTTTGGGACAAATAATGACATCATAGCAGTTGCAAGGGAAAATAATGTCATATGCATTGAAAATGTTCCTCTTAACATATGTAAATTCTTTGAAACAGGTGTATAGAAAACACCTGATGAATTAATAGAAATTCCAATCGATGCAGCAGCTAAGCCACAGCAACAAACTAATACCAACCAATGTTTTTTCATAAACATCTTCCTCCTTTTACTGTCTTTATTTTATAAATGTTTATTAATAATGTCTAATACTTATAATTAATCCAATATAATGCTTTATAAGCATTGTAAATAAAGTAATTATATTTCTTTTAATTTAAAATAAAACGTATTAAAATAAATGCAGTAGGGGGATTTAAAGATGAGATTAGAAAAAGTACTCAAAGAAATGCAAAAAAGACAATTAACGCATTTAATTATTAGTGATCCATCATCCATTGATTATTTAATTAATTATAAAAATAATCCAGGGGAAAGAATGTATTTACTTCTTTTATCAAGTGATGGACATCATAAATTATTTATGAATAATTTATTTTATTTAGATCGTGAAATTGATATTGAACAAGTATGGTATAGTGATACAGATAATTATCTTCAATTACTTGCTGATGAATTTGATGGCGCTTGTTCAATTGGTATCGATAAAAACTTTCCAGCTAGATTTTTAATGCCATTGATGGATTTAGTAGATGAATGTCATTTTGAACTTGGTTCTGAATGTGTTGATCGTGTAAGAATGGTTAAAGATGAAAAAGAACAACAATTAATGATAGAAGCTTCTAAAATTAATGATTTAGTAGTAGATGAAGTTATTAATATTTGTGCCAAGGGAAACTTAACTGAAAAAGAAGTTTCTGATCAACTTGCTGGTATTTACCAAAAACATGGTTGTACAGGAAATTCTTTTGAACCAATAGTTGCTTATGGTAAAAATGGAGCTGATAATCATCATAGTGGTGATGATTCTACTTTAAAACCAGGAGATAGCATTGTTATTGATATTGGTGGTTTATATAAAGGATATTGTTCAGATATGACAAGAACTGTTTTTTATAAAGAAGTTTCACCAAAACAAAAAGCGGTTTATGAACTTGTTTTAAAAGCTCAAAAGGCAGCAGAAGCCATGATTAAACCAGGTGTTCGATTATGTGATATTGATAAATGTGCAAGAGATATTATTGCTGAAGGTGGTTATACTGTTGAATTTAATCATCGTTTAGGTCATTTTATTGGACGTGATGTTCATGAATGGGGCGATGTTTCGCAAAACTATGATATTGAAGTTCAAGAAGGTATGACTTTCTCTATTGAACCAGGTGTTTATTTACAAGGTGAATTTGGAGTAAGAATCGAAGATCTTGTACTTGTAACAGAAGATGGATGTAAGGTCTTAAATAGTTATCCAAAAGATTTGAAAGTTATTGGTAATGATTAATAAAAAGCATAGGTTAGATAATCTAATCTATGTTTTTTTAATACTCTAAAAATAAATCAAGTGTTTTAGAATGATTTTGATGATACAAAGCACCACTTGCCTCTAAAAGACTAAGATTTAATTTATTAGATCATTTAAAACAACTTCATGTAGAATTTACTTTAGAAAGTAAAGTTATCAAAATTGATCAAGATGGTATTGTTTATGAAAAACATAATCAATTAGAAATACTTTCTCATTTTGATACGATTGTTTTAACTTTTGGTTCAAAAGCAAATTAAAACCTTTATTAAGAAATAAAAATTGAACATGTTTATTTAATTGTCGATGCAAGTAAAGTTGGTGACGCTAAAAAAGCTATTTTTAAAACTACTCAACTTGCTTTAAAACTTTAGAAAGGGATAACCCTTTCTTTTCTTTTTCAAATTATGAAAATAGCATCATCTTTAAAAAATTATGTTAAAATATATTTTACGACTAGGGAGGAAGAAATATGTCACTAAAAGCAAAATATAATTTTTTACATTTATTTTATTGGTTTACTGGATGTTGTATTAATGGTTTTATTGCTGTCTTTTTACAATCAAAAGGGCTTACAAATACTGAGATAGGGATTGTTACAGGAGGTTCTTGTATAGCAACAATCTTTTTATCACCATTTATGTCATCACTTATTTCTAAAATAAAAGGGATGACTATTAAAAAATTAATGACAATTTTAATGTTAACAACAGTTTTGTTATATATTGCGATGGCTTTTTTACCAATACCAGCATTTTTAGTGATGGTTTTCTATGTTGTTATGTATGCTTTAAATATGTCCACAGTACCCATGCTTACAATGATTGCTATGAATTATATTAATGAAGGGACATATGTCAACTTTGGTTTAGCACGAGGAATTGGCTCAGCTTCATGGGCGACAAGTGCTTTGATTTTTGGACAAGTAGTTTCTTTTTTAGGAGCTAATGTTTTATCAATTGCATATTGTATCTTTGCTTTAGTGACATTATTTATTTTATATCATTTACCAGAATCAAAAATTACAGAAACAAAAGAAGAAGTTCAAGAAGAAGGATCTGTGATTACTGTTATTAAAAAATATAAAATTTTCTTTTTCTTACTTTTAGGTTTTTGTTTTATGTTTTCGGGAGCAACAGCAATCGGTACTTATTTAATTAATATTGTTAAAAATCTAGGAGGAAATACTTCTTTATACGGAGTAGCTATGTTTGCAATGGCTTTTAGTGAATTACCAGTCATGATGACAGTTCCTAAGTTAATGAAGAAATTTAATAGTGTAACACTTATTTTAGTAGCTTCTATTTTCTATCTTTGTCGAAATTATACAATTGGTTTAGCTCCTAATTTAATTGTTTTAATTATTGGTATGATGTTCCAAGGTCTTTCTTATGGATTGTTTACAGGAGTTATTACATATTATGTAACTTATAATCTAGAAACCCAAGATCAAATGTCAGGACAAACAATGATTGGGATTATGACATCAGGAATAGGTTCAACCTTAGGAAATGTTCTTGGTGGAGTTTTACAAGATACGATTGGATTGAATGCTTTATTTGTTTTTGTTTATTTAATGACAGCCATTGGTGCGATTATTATCTTTATTTGTAAATTTATGAGTATGAAAGTTAAAAAATAGCTTGATTTATGTCGAGGACTTTGATACTATCAAGCTGTTGAATGAGGGAGTAGTACACGTCTTAGGACGCGGTTTGTCAACATCATGGCGTATAGCCTGGCAAATCTTAAAGAACGAGACTCATGCATATTTTTTATGCATGGGTCTCTTTTATTTTAAGGAGAAAGGAATTTGGTATGAGTTTATTTATTGAAATCTTTTTGATTGGAGTAGGTCTTTCCATGGATGCTTTTGCAGTATCAATTTGTAAAGGCTTATCAATGCAAAAAGTAAAGAAGAGAGATGTTTTTATCATCGCTTTATTTTTTGGTGGCTTTCAAGCATTAATGCCTTTTATTGGCTGGTTTTTAGGTAGAGGTTTTGAAAGTTATATTACAAGTATTGATCATTGGATTGCTTTTATTTTACTTAGTATTATTGGTGGTAAGATGTTGATTGATGGTATTAAAGCAGAAGACGATGAAGATGAAGGAGAATTTAAATTAGATTTAAAGGAATTATTTTTATTGGCGATTGCGACATCTATTGATGCATTAGCGGTAGGAATTACTTTTGCTTTTTTAAATTATCCAATAGTTGAATGTATGAGCATTATTGGTTGTACGACTTTTATTATTTCTTTTATTGGTGTTTATATTGGTAAAGTTTTTGGGTCAAAATATGAACATAAGGCAGAGATTGCTGGTGGTATTATTTTAATTGTGATTGGTTTAAAAATTTTATTAGAACATTTAGGTCTATTTTAAAGGAGAGAAAGTTATGACAAATGTATTTGTATCATTATTAGTTCTTATTGTTGGTTTTATTTTATTAATGAAAGGAGCAGATTTTTTTGTAGAAGGAAGTTCTTCTATTGCTACAAGATTTCATATTCCTTCATTAATCATCGGTTTAACAATTGTGGCCATGGGAACAAGTTTACCTGAATGTGCTGTCAGTATTACAGCTTCGATGGAAGGAAATAATGCTTTAGCGGTAGCAAATGCCGTAGGTTCTAATATTTTTAATTTAATGGTTGTTTGTGGTATTTCTGCTTTATTTGTACCGATTGCAGTACAAGTAAATACGCTTAAAAGAGAATTTCCATTTTCTGTTTTATGTGCTATTTTATTAATGATCTTAGGTTATTTTGGGATGATATTAGGACATATTGATGGAATTGTTCTTTTGATTTTATTTGTAGGATATATTGTTTACATGATTGTTTCGGCTAAAAAAGCCATGAATACATATCAAGAGGAAGAAGAAATTAAAGTTATTTCAATGGGATTAAGCTTGGTTTATATTGTTGGTGGAGCAATCGCTATTAAATTTGGTGGAGATTTTGTAGTAGATAGTGCTTCCAATATTGCTTTATCTTTAGGAATGTCACAAAACTTAGTCGGTCTTACCATTGTTGCTCTTGGAACTTCTTTACCAGAACTTGTTACTTCAATGGTAGCTGCTAAAAAAGGTGAAGTAGATATGGCTCTTGGAAATGTTATTGGTTCAAATGTTTTTAATATTTTATTTGTTTTAGGTATTGCAGCAACAATTAGTCCAATTACTTTTATCTTTGAAAATATTATTGATATTCTTATTTTAACTATTTTTTCTTTAATAGTTTTATATTTTGGATTTACGAAACATAAAATTGATCGTAAAGAAGGAATTATTATGCTTCTTCTTTATGTTGCTTACTTAGCCTATATCATTATACGTTAGAGAGCATTGCTCTCTTTTTTTTGTTGCTAAAAGAAAGAAAAACAATTAGAATAAAAGCATTGAAAAAGGGGAAGAATAATGAAAAAAATAGTATTTTTAGATATAGATGGAACATTAGTCACACCAAATTATCCTTTATCAGATTTTGTAAAAAAAAGGAATTAAAAAAGCAAGAGAAAATGGGCATTTGATTTTTTTATGTACAGGAAGAAATCGTGTCGGTATTGAAAGCATTATGTCAGATGATTTTGATGGTTGTATTTGTTCAGCGGGTGGTTATCTTGAAATTAAAGGGGAAATGATTGAAACAACTTATTTAGATAAAGAAGAAGTTGAACAAGCAAGAAAAGTTTTTGAGCAAAATCATATTCTTTATAACTTAGAATCAACTTATATGACTTTTGCGAGTGAAGAATTACGGCATTACTTTGCACATGCTCTGTTAGGTGATGAAGGAACAAATTCAGAATTTGAAAGATTAAAAGAACAACAAAAGAAAGAATATCATATGGTTGATATAAGCAAATATCAAGATCAAGGAATTCATAAACTTTGTTTTATTGCTTTTAATAGAGAAGATATTGAAAAAACAAAAATACTCTTACCAAATTATCATTTTATTGTTCATGAAATGTTTAGCCAACATTCTATCAATGGTGAAATCATCAAAAAAGGAATGGATAAGGGACTTGCTATTAAAAAGGTCGTTGAAACACTTCATATGAAAATGGAAGATACGATTGCTTTTGGTGACAGTATGAATGATTATGAAATGTTACAAGTTTGCAATTATGGTGTAGCAATGAAAAATGCCTGCCAAGAATTAAAAGCAAGTGCTGATAACATTTGTGAAAGTGTTGAAAATGATGGTGTGTATTATGAAATGGAAAGGTTAGGATTGTTTGAATGTTTGGATTAGGAACAATTGTTAATACCATAGCTGTTGTTGCAGGTGGTATTATTGGTCTATTGTATAAAAATGGTTTAAAAAATAGGTATCAAGAAACGATTATGCAAGGAATTGGTTTAGCAGTTTTGTTTGTTGGTATTTCAGGGGCGATGACAGGGATGTTAAAGATATCTAAAGAAGGATTAGAATCCACCGGTTCTTTAATTCTTGTTTTATCGTTATGCTTTGGAGCGTTATTAGGAGAGTTTATTAATATTGAAAAAAGAATTGAACAATTTGGGATCTATTTAAAAAATAAAGTTAAAAGTAATGATTCTAAATTCATTGATGGTTTTGTTTCTACTTCACTTGTTATATGTGTAGGAGCCATGGCTATTGTGGGTTCTTTTCAAGATGGTTTGTTACATGATCCAAGTGTTTTGATTTCAAAAGCCGTAATGGACTTTGTAATCGTTATGGTTTTTGCTTCAACACTTGGGGTGGGAACAATTTTTTCCGCAATTCCTATTTTTGTTTATCAAGGAATGCTTACAATATGTACTTCTTTTCTAGCACCTTATTTTACGACAACAATGATTTCTAATATTTCTTTTGTGGGTTCGGTTTTAATATTTGCGGTAGGGACAAATTTATGTTTTCATACAAAAATTAAAGTAGGCAATCTTTTACCAGCGGTATTTATGCCCTTGTTATTAGCACTTTTTATGTAAGTACTTTTTTTGTTTGCTTGTCAATTGTCTAAAAATAATGTACGATAATAACGTTTGAAGAAGGGAGAAATTTATGTTAGACAAGTTTTTTAAATTAAGTGAAAAAGGCACTACAGTAAAAACTGAAATTTTAGCTGGTGTGACAACATTCTTAGCAATGGCTTATATTTTAGCAGTCAATCCAGCAATGCTTGGTGAAACGGGAATGTCTGTTCAAGGGGTATTCCTTGCAACTGCTATTGCTTCTGCTGTAGCTACCATTATTATGGGACTTGTTGCAAACTATCCAGTGGCTTTATCTGCTGGTATGGGTGTGAATGCATTATTTACTTATACAATTTGTTTTGGTATGGGCTTATCTTATAAAGGAGCCTTAGCCTGTGTTTTTGTCTCAGGTATTATTTTCTTAGTTATTTCTATTACAGGAATTAGAACAATGATTATTAATGCTATTCCTGCACAACTTAAATTAGCAATTGGGGCAGGTATTGGTTTCTTTATTGCCTTCATTGGTCTAAAAAATGCAGGTATTATTGTCGCAAATGAATCAACATTTGTCGGTCTTGGTAACTTCCAAGAACCAACAGTTATTTTAGCAGTAGTTGGTATTTTAATTACTTTATTACTTTTAACTAAAAATGTTCCTGGAGCTGTTTTCTATGGTTTAGTTGTTACAGCTGTTGTGGGAATTATTGCTGGAGTTTGTGGTGTTAAAGGAATGCCAGAAATTCCTACTGGAGTTATTTCATTTGACTTTGATTTTTCATTAGTAGGAGCATTTGCTTCAGGACTTGGAGAATTAACTTCACATCCACAATGTTATGTCGCAATCTTCTCATTATTATTCGTTGATTTTTTTGATACTGCAGGGACTTTAGTTGCTGTATGTAACAGAGCAAACTTAGTTGATGAAACTGGAAATCCAGAAAACGTAGATCGTGCTTTATTAGCTGATTCAATCGGTACAGTTATTGGTTCTATTGCTGGAACTTCAACTGTTACATCATTCGTTGAATCAACTTCAGGTGTTGAAGTAGGGGGAAGAACTGGTTTAACTGCGGTTACTACTGGGGTATGCTTCTTATTATCTGTTTTCTTTTCACCATTACTTTCATGCGTTACAAGTGCAGTGACAGCGCCTGCATTAATTATTGTTGGTATTTTAATGGCACAACAATTAAAAGGAATTGAATGGGATAATATTGTTTATGCAGCAAGTGGATTCATGACAGTTATTTTTATGATCTTAGCTTATTCTATTTCAAATGGTATTGCTATTGGATTTATTACATATACCGTTTCTATGATTGGTGTTGGTAAAATTAAAGAAATTAAGCCAATTGTATGGATCTTAGATATCTGTTTTGTAATCTTCTTAGTGTTCTTACCTAAATAGTGAAGAAGTGAGTTTTACGCTTAGGCGTAAGACTCTTTTTTTATTTAAATGAAAAGGATGTTTTGTACATCCTTTTCAATATGATAGAGTTAGAGTGTAAGCTTACATGCCTCCGGGACTGCGGAAAGTCATATGTGCTTGTGCTCTTGAAATTTCATAGTTGTCACTATGAACATCTCTGGATAAATCATGAAGTTCTTTTGTTTTTAAGTAAGTTTCTTTGTTTTCTTTACCTTTATTTTTTCTATCTTGGATGAATAAATAAAGGTAAATTCCAATAATGATGATAATAATAAAAACTACTGAATAAATAAGCTTCATATAGATCACCTCTTATCTTTGTTATATTATAACATTATTATGTGTAAATATTATGTACTTACAATTGAAAACACAAGTTTTACCAAATGTTGCCGTAAAGCTCCCAGCTTTAGCTGTGGATATATAAGGCAACTTTTTTAAGTTTTTATCAATAACATATATAATTAGATATCTTTTAGTAGTATAATGTGTTCATGAAGTACAAATCAAATAATAATGTGATCTATTCCTGTAAATATCATGTTGT
>OOCW01000059.1_pt1 | contig 123130 bp, 120 predicted proteins | sample 1671201 | NCBI WGS metagenome assembly OOCW01 (sample SAMN06348132, study PRJEB24527) | human gut metagenome | biome: human gut; feature: ankylosing spondylitis patient; material: feces | host: Homo sapiens | place: China | collected 2015-10
AATTGATTGCTGACTCCTTAGATGTAGACTTGCGGTGGCTTTACGGACAAAATGTACCTATGGAACATACAAACCAAAATAACAATGCCCTGCAATATATCTTTTATAACAACTCCTGCTCCGAGTATCTCCTTGATAATTTAGACGATATATATATTGCCATGATGACGCAATATGCCGCCCTCATTCCACGCTTTTATGTTCTTGTCAATCGTGCTGGAAATGCAATGCACATACTGCCATTATTTTTGAAAGAGGATAGTTCCCAATTCTATGAATGTCCGTCTGATTTCTTCTATTCGGACAAACATACCATTTTTACAAGAGATTTTGAAAGTATCCACATGGTATTAACAACCGCCACGATTTACTATTACGGAATTGATACAAAGACCTATGAACCGAAAGTTACCAAACTTTCCTACTCACAGGCTGACGATTGCTTTTATATCGACAATGAAGTACATGATTGTCATATCAAAGCATTTGAAAAAGAAGTGGTAAAAGAAGCACTTTACTTAAAGAATAACGCCCAGTAACAGACAAGAGGACTTGCAAGGTTTCTGACCTTTCAAGTCCTCTACTGTATCATGGTGCTGTTGGCTGTGTCCGTTCCGTCAAGGACTGCCCTACGGCGTATCGGCTTCGCCTTGTTCCTTGACCTCACTACGTTTTCTCTATTTCTTGACACAAAAGTATAGTTGTCAAAAAACTCAGACAATCACATCAAAAATTGTCTACTACAAACTGGAAATTATTTTTCTTTGCACTTTATACCATAATTTCCCCTACTACCGTTTTCATAGCCTCGATATATTTCATATCTTTTTCCGTTTATCTCAACCTCGTCATCACTAATAAAAGTGTACGTCTCTCCATTTTCTTCACAATATTTTGAGATTGCTTCCATAGTTTTTGCAAGGGTTGGATAATTTGCACTATCCTCATAAGGAACCCAAAAAGTTTTTTTAAACATATAAACATCTCCTTCCATAATTCTCGATTTTTCAAATCTTTATATTTTGTATTATATCATAATACTCAAAAAAAAACATTAAAAACGCGTAATTTTACTGTATAGAAAATAGGCATATTGCACCTACACAATACGCCCGTTTTTCATCTTATATTATCTCAATTAACAACCGTTCTATTTTATTACTACTATATGAACAGATCTATGATCTTTCCGCTGCATTAAAAAATGGAACCTTATTCCCGGAACTCTGTAAACCATTCTGTGGAAAGGGAGGAGGACAGTGCCTATGATGCCGCAGATGCCATCCCGCGAAAAGATGCTCGCCTGGATTGATCAGGTCAGCTTTGCTGTTGTTGAAATGAACCTTTACCTCGACACCCACCCGGAGGATGAAGATGCACTTGCCTTTTTCCGGGAAAAAGTGGAGCTTCGAAAAGAAGCACTGAAACAGTACGCCGAACAGTACGGCCCGCTCACGATCGATACCGCCAACGACCGCATGAGCCGTTCTTTCGAATGGGTTATGCAGCCATGGCCGTGGGAAGTCAACCGGAAAGGAGGGTGCTGACGGATGTGGAATTATGAAAAACGCCTCGAGTATCCTGTAAACATCACGACACCAAACCCCAAAATCGCCCAAATTATCATGAGTCAGTATGGTGGCCCGGAGTTCCGTACCAGATGATACGGAAAAATCCAGTGTTTATGCGGGTTTGCGGACTTTCGGAAAAAATCAGGAGACGAAAAAATCGAAATACATGGTCCCGGAAGCTTTTTCATAGACGATACGATCCACGATGGAGCGGAGCAGAAGTCCTTTTTTCTCGGCTGGTTCCTCTGGATTTTTCAGAATATCATTGATGTTTTTTATCTCTTTCCGGAAATCTTCTTTTGAGATTGTTTCCGGCAAGGCGGCGGGCGTAAGAACGCGGTCCAGTTCTTCCTGCAGGCTCTGTCGTTCTTCGGCGAGCCTTTTTTTGTTGGCACCGTATTCCTCCAGCGTATCAATCCCATTTTCATAAGCCATCTTCACGCGGGCTTCGCGGACAGCCAGATGGTCAAGAGCCTGTTGCAGTCGCTGGATGGTTTCATCGTCTTCCTGCTCCTGCTTTCGATCGCGGACTGCGAAGGAGAAGTCCGCACCGGCAAGGATATCATCGAAGTAGCGGTAGACGGTTCGCTCTGCCTTGGCAACGGTGATTGAATTGGAGCCTTTATGGAAGCCTTTTGCATATTTCCAGCATTGAAAGTACGGACAAGATGTGCTCCCGGCCGTTATCGTCATCGTAGCACCGCAAATTGGGCACTTTAAGAGACCGGAGAGCCAGTGGCGGCAGGTTGATGGGTTGCGGCTCTTAGGAGAGCGTCTGCGGGCATCCATGCGCTTGATACGATCCTGATAGCGTGCCGGATCCAGCCGCGTCTCGTGGGTACCGTCGAAGGAAATGCCATTCCAGATCACAGTACCGGCATAGAACGGATTGCGCAGCACACGCTCGATGGAGCGGCGTTCCATCCGGTTTCCGCGTCTGGTGCGGTATCCAAGATCATTGCATTTGCGGGCGATCGCCGTCGGATCCAGATGCTCAAGATCATATTGGTCCATGATGTATTTGACAATCTGGTATTCCGCTTCATTGATCACAAACGGTTTGCCGCCGCCTGCCGCCTGGTATCCAAGACATGGCGTTGTCTGGTAGCCGTGCTGCAGGGCCTTTTCCTTCATGCCGCGCAGAACCTCGCCAGAGAGACGGATAGAATAGTATTCGTCCATCCACTCAATGATACGCTCGATCAGCGTGCCGAACGGGCCGTCAATCAGCGGCTCGGAGATGCTGATTACATCAATATTATTCTTTTTGAGGAGCGACTTGTAGACAATGGATTCCTCCTGGTTGCGTGCGAAACGGCTGTATTTCCAGACAAGGATCACGTCGATTGGATGGGAGTCCTGCTTTGCAAGGGCGATCATCTCCTGAAACTTCGGCCGCCGGTCCGCATGCCGGCCGGAGACGGATTCCTCGAAGATGAACTCTTTTGCGATAACAATGTCGTTCTTCTTCGCGTAGTCCAGGAGCAGACGCTGCTGCGCATCCGGAGAGAGTTCTGTCTGATCCGCGGTGCTGACGCGGATGTAGAGAGCACCGTTTTTAAGTGCTGACATAATATCACCTTCTTCAAATTTTCAATTTTGGGTATGAGAAAAACACCAAAACAAACGTTCTGCTTGTCTGGCGTTTCCGAAGATGATACAATATGTTTTGCGAACTGGTATCATTCTTCGGAATGTTACTGAGCCGTCCTGGTGTTGGCGCACCGGGGCGGTTTTTATTTTAGTCTAAATTCTGTATAGCGTAATCGGCTTCTTCGGCGGTAAACTGTTCACCGTATTCAGAAGTAAGCTGATCGCGGATCGCTTCTGGCGACATATCCATATTATCGCGGTAGTCTTTTGCGGTCTCGAGGGCGTTTGCGTTCCAATCAGCATTTATATTATCGACAGCGTACTGCGCCTCTTCAGCGGTAAATTTTTCCCCACTTTCAGATGTAAGCTGGTCATAGAGTCCGGCTTTCGACATATGCATCGTTTCATTGTAGTTTTCTGCTGTTGCAAGGGCATTTGCATTCCAGTCGGCGGTCATATTGTCAACTGCATACTGGGCAGCCTCAGCCGAGAACTGGTCTCCATATTCAGAGGTCAACTGATCGTAGATACCAGCTTTTGACATGTGCATTACTTCGCTGTAGCTTTCCGCTGAATTAAGAGCTGATGTGTAGTCCCATGGAACACTGGAGTCTTCGGATTCAGACTGCGTACTTACGGCTTCTTCGGTCGGAGTCGGGGTAGCCTCTTCCGTAGGTGTTGGAGTTTCGGTCTCGCTGATACTGCTGGAAGCAGTAGACGAAGAGTTTGAGGAACTCGAGGAGCTGGAAGCGGTTGATGATCCGCAGGCGGTCAATGCAGAGGCAGACAGCACGGCGGTCAATACGAGAGATACCATTTTCTTTTTCATAGACATTCTCCTTTTTTATATTTTATCGCATTTAGGATTCTGGTGCTACTTTAGATCCTTTGCTGCGATTGCAACGCCAACATAATGTTTGAAGGTTATCTTCAACGGTCAATCCACCTTTAGAGACAGGAATAATGTGATCAATTTCAAGTAATAAATGAGGTTCCTGCGCAATAGAAATACCGCATTGTCTGCAAGTAAATTTATCACGTTCTTTAATGTGCTGACGAAGTTTGCTTGTCATGAGAGCACGTTGTCCGGCCACACTTTTGCTGAATTTTATCTTTTCAGATAAGAACTGGATGAATTTATTTAGATTTTCAATATTCATTACCACTTCACACTGAGTAGAAGCATTACCACCCGAACTAACATATTCAAAAATATATTTCGGGAAATATGCAGTACTCATATCTATCGGTTTGAATCCGAGATTCTTTTCCAATTTTCTTTTTCCTATGGTGCGAATAAGAAAAGGAATTTCTGTTTCGATGCTTTTAAAGATACTATCTTTTTCCGCTTTAAGATTCTGTTTACCTTCTTCGGCAGCCTCGAAATTATTTAAAATTGTTTCGAAATTGGACAGCGTTTCTTCGTTTGCCTTTATTCCAAAATACTTACAAACATACTCGAAAGGTTTCTTCCGGGCGTTGTCACAGACAGAACGAGAACATTGATGAACATTTGGCTCATATTTCTGGTCTTTCAAGTATTTTCTTTGATAATTCCACTTGCTGGAATCATGGTAAGTAGCATCGCCATAGTCTACTTTATTTGCGATCAAAGTTGTGTCTTTGAGACTCTCAATATGCTCGTTCAATTCATTGCAGCTTTTGGCGTATGTAGCGATTCGCTGTTTGATAGCTTTAAAATTCTGACTGTTAAAATAACAATGTTCATAAAGTTTCCAAAGAAGATATGTTCCGAGGATAAAGGCAGCTATGCCTAAAAGATACGGCCATATTTCGTTAAGAATACAGAGAATAATTGTTATGATGATTAGAAACATAAAAAACTTCATATGCTTTTCCTCGTTTGCTTTATATTATATTTTATATTTGTATTGCTACGGGAAAATCATAGGCACCACCCCTCAACATATATTAGGTAAAACATCCCATATAAATACGTTTGAGAATTAAAAAAATTACACTTTGAAAGAAAAAATCATTTCCAAAATTCAGTTACTTGTAAAGACGGAACGAAGCGGATTGCATAATTGTCTATTATAACAAGATTTTCTCCATATTTTCTGCGGTAACATTCAAGGGCTTCTTTTAAATATTCCTCAGTTACCTGCAGATATTCCGTCATCTCATAGACAGAGCGGCAGTGATGCTTATAACATTCGACGATGCCGATCAGACCGATCTGCATGTCATATCCGCGGAGACGGGCACGGAGTTCCTGTTTTCTGTTCTGAACAATATCCTGATCCATAATATCTCCATAGCTTGTATAATGATGACCAAGTTCCTCAGCAAGAACACAAGATTTTTCGATAGATGAAAGTTTTTTCTCTATAGCTATATTTCCTGCATAATAAAATCCTTTTAGTCCAGACACCTCTGATAGATCAAGCTCTACAATATTCAAATCATTATGTGATTTTTGCATTTCTTCATAAGTCAAAAGAATCACTCCTTCGGCCGTGCTGCAATAAGCAATTTTTTGTATTCTTCAATTTTTTGCAATTCTTCAGGTGTAAAATTATCCCCATCTTTATGTGCGGCAACGGTAGTGTTCATATTATCCCAGCCCATTAAGTAAGATGGTGTACAATCGAATATGCGAGCCATTTCCTCGATGGTGGAACGTTTTATATTTTCAACACGCCCATTTTCGTATTTTGCAACAGCGGATTTTTTTAATCCCAACTTTTCAGCGAGTTCTTCCTGCGTTAAATTATTTTCCAAACGACATTTTTTGATTCTGATTGCCATTGTACACATATATAGCACCTCCTTGAAGTGTCTTAATTTTACTACATTTTTAATGACAATGCAATAAAAATCTTAAAAAGTGTCTTGAAAAGACGAAAAAGTGTATTGACAGGCAGCTGTAGCTATGATATTATTTGAGTGTCTTAAAAAGACACAATTCAAGAAACAGAAAGAGGTGAAAAAATGAATAAGAAAAAATTAGAGTCTGTAATGAAACTGTTTGATGATACGGGGCAGACATTGGCAGAGTATCTTGGTATTGCGCGGCCTACTTTTTCAAATAAGCTAAATGAAACAAGAGGTGCAGAGTTTACGCAGGGCGAAATACGAATGATGAAGGAGAGATATAATTTAACGGCACAGGATGTGGATGCAATTTTTTTTGATTCAAAAGTGTCTTAAAAAGACACTGATAAGCGAACAAAAAACTGACAGAAGCACTATTCTATCAGTTTTTGCCTAATTTTGTTTACCCTATATATTTTGCAGACTGTTCACTTAAGCCCCCAACCGTTGCCGAAGCCCCGATCCGTTGCATACATGTTCAATCACATCTGTAGTGCCAAATGCTTCTATAAAATATTTCGTCACTTACGCAGTCTTAGTTCTGCAAATAAAAGATTAGCCCATTAGCTGACGAATACGAGAAAGACTATGATAGCTCATAAAGGGAACAGGGCAAAGTCAAAAGTTTGGTCAATATAACCAGCTCCTTTCATTGCCCATATAAGGGTACAGACTAATTCTAACACTGTAACAAAAATATTACAAGAGAAATAATAGGAGGAAGAATGAACAAAGTAAAAATTTTCAATTCAGAAGAATTCGGCGATGTCTGAACGGTAACTATTAATGGAGATCCGTGGTTCGTTGGAAAAGATGTTGCAGCGGCATTAGGATTTACAAATCCAAGGGATGCAATTTCAACGCATGTTTTCGATGAAGATAAGGGAGTAGAAAGTATCGACACCCTTGGTGGAAAGCAAAAAATGACGGTAATTAATGAGTCAGGGCTTTATGCGTTGGTTTTTGGAAGCAGATTAAAAAGTGCGCAGCGCTTCAAGCACTGGGTAACTTCCGAAGTCCTTCCGGCGATTCGCAAAACCGGTGGTTATCGGACGCCAGCCCCGCAGGGAAAAGAGCTTCTTGCGTTGGCGGTATTGGAAGCGCAGAAGACCATCGAAGCACAGAACGCAGAAATTGAGCGCATGCGTCCGAAGGAGATCTTCGCCGATGCCGCTTCAACCAGCCAGACATCTATCTTGATCGGCGACTTGGCAAAGCTTCTGCGTCAAAACGGCGTGGACATCGGACAGAAACGTCTCTTCGAGTATCTGAGAAACCATGGATATCTGATCAAAAGAAAAGGTTCCGACTGGAACATGCCGACGCAGAAGTCGATGAACATGGGCTTGTTCGAGATCAAAGAGAGTACGCACATTGACGGAAACGGTTGCAACATCGTAACCAGAACGCCGAAGGCAACCGGGAAGGCACAGATCTACTTCGTGAATAAATTTGTAGGAGGGATGAGCGATGACGATAACGGAGTGTAACAGTCCGGTAGCGGAGAACATTGCACGGATCATCGCTGAAAAAGGGCTGAAGCAGGTACATGTTTCTGAAAAGGCCGGATATAGCGCACACGGGCTGAGCGATATGCTTAACGGACGGAAGCTGATTAAAGTAAGTGATTTAGTCCGCATCGCAGCGGCGCTTGAGGTTGATGCGAAGTGCCTTCTGTAGCACAAAAGAAAGGAATTTGTTTGAAAATGAATTATGGTTCATTTATAAGAGAACAGGCAATAAAAAATCTGCTATCTTCACAAGCGAAAATAGCAGAGACTGGGAATGCAAGAGGACTTGTTATATTGTCAAAATTCATTTTAAAGATTTCGCACCAGTTTGATAACGAAATCTTGGAGTTGGGGTTTGAAATAAACAACAAGAATTCCGAGTATCCACCAGATGAAGGTAAATAGGACATTGCATATCTTGTAAGCGGTAACTTCAGAGGATATTCCAATATAAGCCAGTAATGATTTTGGTAGGAAAACGATTAAATCAATCCAGTAAAACGGATTAAAACTATCAAGCATATTTTTGCGGAACACGCCTTCTGCCTCTTCGAACATGTTTAATACAGTGACAGAAAATTCGGTTCGTGTGCTCGGAAACATAGAGAAGGTACTTACATTTCCTGAAACAATTTTTCGATTTCCGATATGCTCGGATACAGGGATTTTTATATCTTTGACATGAGCTTTTTCAAACAAGGAAAGTACTTCTTGACGATAGAGATTCATATCGCTGCGTTTATGCTCAAGAAATTCAGAAAAATATGTTTGTAGTTTTTTGATTCTAAAATAATGCATTAAATTTGTAAGAAATTTATATGCAACAACCAAAAGAAATAATGCTAAAAAGCGCATGGTATCGTTTATCCTTTCGCGTTAATGATGTCTTTGAAAAAAGTCCCACAGGAAGGACCAGTTCCCATGGGACGAATACAAAAAACAATTTGCAACTACATAATAGCTCAAAAATGGTTATGAATCAATAGAAAATCATTACGGAGCCGGGTTGCATACGATAAGGAGATAAGGAAGAGGTGATGCCTTATGAAAGAAATCATGGTTGTTACTCGGATCACGATCGGAGGACAGCAGTATACAGCAGAGGAACTCGGAGAAGAGAAAGCAAAAGAGATCGTTCGCCAGCGGATGGAAGCCGCGGTGGAGTCGATGGGGTATGAAAGGACGCAGAAATGAAGAGATCAGATAAAGCGGCGCTGGCGGTCGGCGCGGTTGGTACATGGATCTACATCGGCGGCGTGGACTCGGATTTGTGGGGCCGTGCCGCCCTGGGAGCTGGAATGTTCTTAGTGGCGTTGGCGGTCGAAAAAATCGGTGATTACGTTGAAGAGTGCCGCGAGGAGCGGGAAGAACGAGAAGAAGAGCGCCGGGACGCAGTGTTTGTGGCGTGGATCCGGAACGGATCACTGAAAGGATAAGGAAACGTAGAATGAAAAAAGAGAGATTGACGGTAAAGAATCCAGATGGAACATACCGTATCTGGATGGATCGCGCCGGAACATTCCGGCTTGAGGCTCAGATGAATTCTATTTTTGCGTATGGCGATCTGGTCAACAAGCTGGGTCGGTATGAGGACCAGGACGAAGAAAAACATAAAAAATAGCTCCTGCCCAAAAGCAGGAGCCCGTAGCCGGATGGCATACTTATTTCGACAAGATAAATATACCACCCGGCTGTAAAAATGTCAAACCGGGAGGGGAAACCCGCCTGTATTTTTAACAAAAAATCGGGATATAAAAGGGCAGAGACAAGCCCTTTTCGGACTCGATAAAGATATTAAAGATAGGACAGACAGATGGGAACAAAGCGGGAAGAATACAGGCTTCGTGGGGGAGACATCCTCGAGATAAGAGAGTTCCACGATGGCCGATATGGAGCGCCGGGACAGCGGCGGGAGAAAAAGAAAAAGCCGACAGAGGAGCAGATGCGGCAGGCAAACGAGAGAGAGAAGATCCGGAGATGCCAGCTGCGGATGATGACGTACTTCCATGAGGGCGACTGTCTTGCAACGCTGACATACCGGCAGGACAAGAGGCCACCCAATATGAAAGAGGCATTGAAAGATTTTCAAAAGACAATCCGAAAAGTGCGGAAGGAATATCAAAAACGGGGATATGAATTGTTCTGGATCCGGAATATTGAGCGGGGAACCAAGGGAGCCTGGCATATCCACATTGTTCTTAACGAGATTGGGGATACAGCCAGTATTTTACAGCAGGTATGGGGAAAAGGCGGTGTCTGGTCGTGTGAAATCAAAAACAGTCAGTTTTACAGCGAAGATTTCTACCAGCTCGCCAGTTATCTGACCAAGAGCGAACACCGGACCGAACATAAATCGAACGGGGACGCTGCGAAGCCGCGGTTAAAAGAAACGAGCTATAACACTTCAAGGAATATGCCGCTGCCGGAGCCGAAAATTCAGAAACTTGTCCGCTGGCAGGAGGAGGCAAAGCCCCGCAAAGGGTATTACATAGCAAAGATTTATGAGGGATATAACCCGGTAACCGGATACAAATACAGACAGTATACGATGATCCGTCTGGAGAGGAGGCGAACAGACTATGATGGCGACCGACGTTTACGTCGAGACAAGCATAAGCGCACCGCAGGAAAAAAAGCGTAAGTGGGGTTATGTGCTGGAAGCTCCGGGAGGGAGAACAGTATACCAACTGGGTGAGATGACTGGCACAATGCATGGAATTACGCTGCAGGTTCTGATCAAAGCACTTCGCCGGTATCAAAAGCCGAGCCGGATCACGATTCATGCAGCGGATGAGTGGGTTTTGCAGATGCTACTGCGTCAGCTCTCTGCGTGGGAGCAGAATGGATTCACCAATGCAAAAGGGGAGTCGATCAAATACCGGAGTGGCTGGGAGCAGCTGGCAAATTTAATCAAAATACATACAATCACGATCGCTCCGGGACGGCACGCGTACAGTGCCTGGCTGCAGAGCGAGATGGAGAAAATGGAAAGAGGGAAATAGGATGTTTGAGAGATTTGGAGAAATGAATTCCTTCCAGGAAATCAATGAATTGGCAGAAAATTTGTTCAATGAAGGAGATATCGGAAGTTTGAAGGCGATGGCTGCGGAAAATGGGATTCCAGAGGATTTCGTGGAAATGTTCTGCGCTGGTGATCTGCCGGCGCTGTGTGATGCAACGACAGCAGCGCTTGGCAAGATCGAGGTCGAGGCCGAAGAATTAAAACCAGAAGAACTTCTGGCTGATTGGACAGAATACGTCAAAGCACAGTGTATGAACAATGAAGTAATGGCATACCAGGTGCGCAAAAAGGGGAAGAGCTTATGCGGCTGCATTGGTGCCTTGCTGAAATGGTCATATAAAAATCGAAAAACAGTTGACAAGAAAATATTAAAAGCAGCCGGAATAACAGGCAGAGTAGATCATGGTGAGCCAGGCATGGCTACGGCAAAGAAGATCATAACGGAATACTATATGGGGAAGTAGGTGGGACGGATGAAAAAGAAAGCGATTGAAAAAATTCCTTACTTGGGATTACGGAAAATCAGTTCAAAAGAAGAGGTCAAATACATCGGTGTCACGGCGGTTAAAATTGTAGGCCATGAAAAGCATCTGTTCCTGGAAGTGTATCGAAATAAAAAGAAATACAAAGAAACGCCGCTGGTGCGTATCGTGCTTACAAAAAAGGATTTCGGTACGTATTGGCCAGGGGGAGAATGGACCCGGCAGAGAGTGGAGACAGACAGGAGAGAGATGATATGGGTAGAACAACCATCGAGCTGGGAGCAGACGGAGAAAGAAAATATTCTTCAAAGTATAGATGATCTGGAAAGAATAAAAAAGTTCTGCAAAACCGAAAGCCCCGTCTACAATGAAAAACGCTGGTGGGAATACATATATAGGCACGAAAAAGAAATCGTAGCGACAGCGAGACGGGACAGGGAGCATAGAGAATATGTGCGCCGCAAGGAGGCACTGGCAGACAGAATATCACATACCAAGGAATTACCGGAAAAAGAGATCTTGGCCAGAGCAGACAGTCTCTGTTTTCATAACCAACATTATTTGTATTACAAGAAGCATGGTTGCTGGGCGCAGATAGCTTGCAGCAAGTGCGGGGGAGTAACAGATGCAAGATGGAAAAGAGGGATCTCCTATGAAAGCCAGTTCCAGAGATGGACGGAAGAACCGAGAGAGGGCAAGTATGGTACCTGTCCAATGTGCGGGGTACGCGGAAAATATAAATGCCAGGGAAAAGTGAAAGGAGATTATAGTAAAACCATATATCTGTTTTTAGGGCAGAAGTATAAAGAGAATGGAATGGTTATGCGGTATGTGGAAGTGTCGAAAAAATGGATATTGGGCTTCATCTGCGGAGATAAAGAACCAGAGATGTACAATGCCTGCGAAGAACTTTCCGGAATAGAAATTGCGAGAGCATATTGGACTCCAGGGAAAAAGATCCAGATAGATTATCAAAAATATAATTCATACACGGGAAAAGATTTTTGGGATGACTGCAACTTGTGTGGAAGATCGCCTATCTTCATCCATTCCGGATTAATCCTGTCAGAAACCTACGAAGAAATGAAAGGGACAATGTTCCAGTATAGCGCATTGCGGGAATTTGCAGAGAACGTAAGAGAAATCAATCCGATTGACTACTTAGAGTGTTATAACCGGACGCCACAGATTGAAATTTTGGTGAAGCTTGGAATGACGGATATAGTAGAAAAGTTAGTCAAATGCTACTACGGAATAGTTGCTGATGAGAATGCCAGGAGGCCGGATCAGTTCCTTGGAATTCGGAAAGAAAGGGTACAACAGCTCATCAAGAAGAAAGGGGATACGCATCTCCTAGAAGTGATGCAGATGGAGAGACGCCAAGGGAAGAACTGGACAGATACGCAGATAGAACATTTGGCAGAGACCGGTTTGAGCGGGGCACAGGTGGCAATGGCTACCAGATATATGACTTTGCAGAAGTTGCTTAATCGTATAGAAAAATATGCTGGATGTGAGTATGGTACGGGCTGCTACAGCGCATCAGAACGAATCAGACACACGGCCATAACTTATGCAGATTATCTGAGTATGCGAGTGAATGCGGGATATGACCTTAGTAATTCGGTTTATCAGCAGCCGCGGGATTTAGAGGCGGCACATAATAAACTGGTAATGAAATCCAACAAAGCAAAAATGGATAGACATCTCGAAGAGGTGGCAGAACGTTATCCGGAAATTCGAAAAAGCTACAAAAAACTCAGAAATAAATATTATTATGAAGACGATAGATATATCATCAGACCGGCTCGATCAGCAGAGGAAATTGTCATGGAAGGGCGTCTTCTTCATCATTGTGTGGGAGGAAACGCCTACTTGGGAAAACACAACACAGGGCAGACATACATATTAATGCTTAGATTCAGAGAGGAGCCTGATGTACCGTATATCACAGTTGAGATCGATGCAAAAAATCCGACAATTCTGCAATGGTACGGAGATAAAGACAGAAAACCAGATAGAGAGAATATGCGGAAATGGCTGAATACCTGGCTGAAGAAACTGAAAACAGGAACGTTGTCAGAGATGATCCGGCCGGCAGCCATAGCGTAAGGAGGAAAGTATGGAATATGTGCAATTGACCCTGGATGACTGGGTACAGATGAAACAGAAATTGAAACAGGAACTCCTGGGAGTGAAACAGAGCTTTGTCCGGATTGGATACGCTTTGAGACAGATTGATGATCAGAAGCTCTATGAACAAGATGGGTATAAAAGCATAGCGGAATTTGCTCAGGCTGAGTATGGCCTGGGACCGTCTATCACCAGCCGGTTTATGAGCATCAACAGAGAATATTCCGTTGATGGATATTCTGAACATCTTCGGCCGGAATACGCTGACATGGGAAGAAGCCAGTTGGAAGAGATGCTGAAACTGCCGGAGAGTGATCGGCAGATGATCTGCCCCGAAACATCCAGAGAGGATATTCGGGAGCTGAAACGGTTTAACAAGTCGGAGCCGGATGCGGAGCAGGCGGACTCGATCGAGAAACTGGTGCAGAAGTTCTTCGAAATAAATCCAGAGATAGAAAAGGAGCTGGCGCAGAGCGCAGCATACGCGGAATGGAATGTTGAAAAAATGGCAGAGATTGTTAATCCGTCCGGAACCAAAACCTTTCGTATGGGTCTGTTCTTCGCCGCGATGTATGAGCAGAATATTCAGATCAAGCAGTTTGGTCAGACCCCGCGGCCGATGAGCTGGGATGAGTTCTTTGAGATTTCGAAGAAAATCTTTGAGAAAAAGCATGAAGAGACGGCAGTGGAGCAGGAGGCGATCGGAGAAGAGCATGAATCAAGGGAAAAATTAGAAGATCAGACACTCTATCAGAAAAATGATTCTGACGAGGGTGAAATGGAAGCGGAGGAGCAGCCGCCGGAAGATAATCATCCCAAAATGCAGTTAGAGGAGAAAAATGAGAAAACGCCAATTGCGCCGGCGCAATTTAAAATGCCGAAAACCATTGTAAATACAGAGGAAGAGACGAGTTCAGGGGAGCCAAAAGAGCCAGAAAGAGAAGCGTCCCAAAGTACAGAAGAAGAGAAATCTGGGACAGTACAATTAAAAGATTCGCAGAAAGTAGAAGAAAAAGTATCCAGTGAGCCGGAAGTCGTACAAAACGAAACGGAAGATGTCCAGGAGCAGTTGCCAGGGCAGATGAATCTTCCTGCAGATTATCCGGGTACAGAGAGTATCGAAGTGGTCGGAAAGGCAATGCCGAGAAAGGATTATTTTGATACCCTTACCGCCTGGGGGCTGTCCGTGTATCTCTCGAAATATCTTCCAGCGGATATTTTGGCGGATCAGAAGAAACTGTATCAGTGGATGCAGAAGCTGGTTGATGAAAGAGGATATGAATTCGAACAAGAGGGAGGCACGGATGCATAGCAGAAAAGAAAGAGCAGCGATCCGGGAAGATGTATACCGGTTTATTGCGAGGTACATCACGGTTCATGTCTATCCACCAAGCTACAAAGAAATTGCAGACGCGTTGGGAATATCCATGTCAACAGTAAGAAGACATATTCAGGAACTCATAGATGAGGAAATTCTGGAGACAGATGCGGAGCCAGGAACGCAGCGAGCGTTCCGGATCCGCGGAACACGAGTAGGAAAGAGAGGAAAAGAGCATGAATAAAGTTATATTACTGGGAAGATTAACCAGAGATCCGGATGTCAGATACTCTTCAGGAGAGAATTCTACGGCGGTAGCCCGTTACACACTGGCTGTTGACCGTAGATTTCACAGAGAGGGTGATTCCGCAACTGCAGACTTTATCGGATGCGTTGCTTTCGGCCGTCAGGCAGAATTTGCAGAGAAATATCTGCGGCAGGGAACGAAGATCGCCATCACCGGCCGGATCCAAACCGGAAGCTATACGAACCGTGAAGGCAGGAAGGTTTACACAACTGATGTGGTTGTGGAAGAGCAGGAGTTTGGAGAGGGTAAGAACGCGGAACGTCCGCGGGAGCAGGGCGCAACACCGCAGGCAAATATGGACGGTTTCATGACTATCCCGGATGGTGTCGATGAAGATATTCCATTTATGTAAGCAGGAGGAGAAAATGTTATATCCAAAACCAACAAAGAGAAAAAAGAAAAAGAAGCACGGAAAGAGTCTGCTGCAGAACAAGGAGAGTAGAATCTGTTATCTCTGCGCAAGAGAGGGAGATAATAATTGGAAGCCGGTGCTGGAGGAGCACCACATCTTCGGCGGTCCCAACAGACACTTATCAGAAGAATACGGATTGAAAGTCTATATCTGCCCGGAATGCCACCGGACATCTGCGAGAGCAGTGCATCAGGATCCGGCGGGAGCAGCCAACCAATATCTGCAGGCGGAAGGACAGAGGGTGTTTGAAGAGAATTATCCGGAATTAAATTTTCGAGAGATCTTCGGCCGGAATTATTTGTGAGAGATGGAATATGAGAAAAATACCGGAAGAGATGGAGAGAATGATTCTGGAGGCGTTGCAACGGGGTGAAATGTATAAAACGATTGTGGACAGAACAGGGGTATCGGAAACTACGATCGGAAGAGTTGCGAGAGAAAACGGAATCTGCAGAATAAAAAGAAACATTGAGAAAGTGAAAGATAATTATCCACAAGAACTGCTGGATGAATGGGATAGAGTAAGACTTGAGATCTTACGGAAAGGATAGGGTATGAGAGAAATTATTGAAATATTGCTTGCCTGCGCAGGGATGATCGGCGCGGCGGCGTGGCTACTGAACCGGACAGAGCGTCCAAAGGATCCGGAAGAAGATGCGGAGCAGGAAGAATATTTAAAGAAGTGGAACGAACAGCACGGAAAGCGGAAACATAATGCTGATTAGGAGTCAGAACGAAAGGATGTTAATGGAAATGACAGGGAGGTGGTACCCATGGAGCAGTACAAAGAAGAGAATGAAAAGAAAAAAGAATACCTGAAGAGATACCATGTGGCAGAGTTGGCAGAAAAAGAGATTCAGGAAGAAATCGATGATCTGCGGATGAATAAAATGTTTCCGGCGCTGATCCAAGACGGGATGCCGCATGGGAGCAGTTGCATGGATCTTTCAGAGTATGCCGCGCAGCTTGATGAGCTGCTGACAGAGTTGAAAGATCAGATGGAGCAGCGGATCAGAATCCGGCGAGAAATTACGCAGCGGATTGAGGCAATGCAAGATGAGACCGAAAAAACAGTTTTGAGACTGAGATACATACACTGGTTGCAGTGGGAGCAGATCGCTGAGCGAATGGGATATGGATGGACTCAGGTGCATAGAATCCACGGAAGGGCATTGACGAATTTCAAGATGGAATAGAATGGTATACCATACCTGTGGTATGCTGTAAGAGCCAGAGAATGGATAAGGGATCATTCCTAAAAATCTCCTTGCATGTATTTTGAGCGGCGGTCAGGTGTCACAGCCTGGCCGCTGATTGGGCGGCATCAGCCCATGGAAAAAGTCCGAATGATGTACGATGTTGAACGAAGCCCCAGACATCTGAACTGAGAGCGATGCACCGCCTTAGAGAGATTGACAAGGCCTGCTTGAATTTTATAGTTATGTAGTGCCATAACTACAAAAAACGGTAGGAAGTGCTATTGGAATGTAGCTCAGCAGGTAGAGCGATTGAATGTTAATCAATATGTCGTAGGTTCGACTCCTACCATTCCAGCTTTCCATTGACTGGAGAATCATCTCCCATATACTTCTTTTGAAACGTCCTGTAGAAATGCAGGGCGTTTTATTGTGAGGAAAGGCTAGAAAAAATATGAATAAGGTGGTAAAATGGACAAAAATATATATTGGGAGAAAAACAATGCAAAAAATTGACGGACAAGAGCTTATTGATTATCTAAATGATAAATGGCATGGTGCAAGATGTCCTTTATGTGGAGAAGGAGTATGGAATGTAACGGACAAAATTTTTGAATTGAGAGAATTTAATGATGGAAATTTTGTGTTAGGCCCTAACAGTGCTATTACGCCTGTTATTCCAGTGACATGTTCAAATTGTGGAAACACAGTATTTGTAAATGCACTGATTGCCGGATTATTAAAGGAGTAATGTATGCCGCTAAGGGAAGAAATAACTCAAAATTTTAAGCTTGATAACAGCAATGAAATTAATAAGCGATTTTCTAAAAACAACTTCAAAATAGAGGACAATTGGATTCCGGATAAGGCGAAGAGAGGATATCATGAGCAACGGTTAAATCAATCAAAATGGGCATTTAGACTTAGTTTTTGTGGAAGTATTTTAGGATTTGCGGTTATTGTTTTCGGAATTATAATTAGTGCAAGAACAAGTAATACTGAATGGCCAGGTATAATCGCGGGAATTGTTATAGAAGCGGTTTCTGCGTTGTTTTATGGATTGTCTAATCGGGCAAATGAAAAGATCACAGAATTTTTTAAAGAATTAACAAAAGATTCTAATGTTAAAGATGCAATTAATTTGTGTGACAAAGTGAAGGATGATGATGTGAGGGATTGTTTGATAGTGAAACTTTCACTTCATTTATCTGGTATATCTGAAGAAAAAATATGCAAAGATTTTAAGGAAGCATGTGATGTAAATAAAAAAGATACATAGAAATATTCAATTTGAGAGCACCCTTCGGGGTGCTTTTGCTTTACAAAAAAAACGACGAATCGAGGTGATGGAACATGGCCCGGGCGCCAGATAAAAGAATAGAGCAGGCAAAGGCCATGTACCTGAAGGGCATGAAATTGGTTGAGATTGCAAGTCAACTGAATCTGCCGGAAGGAACTGTTCGCCGTTGGAAATCTACTCACAGATGGGATAACGAGCGTTCGGATAAAAAAAGCGAACGTTCGGATAAGAAAAAAAGAGGCGGTCAACCGGGAAATCAAAATGCGACCGGTCCGCCGGGAAATAAGAATGCAGTTAAGACAGGAGAGTTTGAAGCTCTCTTTTTTGATTGTCTGGATCCAGAAGAAAAACGGTTGACTGAAATGGTGACGCCGGACAAGGAGCAGTTGCTCCTGCAGGAAATTCAGCTATTGACTGTGCGGGAACGGCGGATGTTGAAAAGAATTGAGATGCTGAAGAACATGGAGCAGCCGACGGCCGATGAAAATATTGAGCCAGAAGAACAAGTTCCAGCGGGAATGAGTGTTACCGGATATCGATCTGGAATTGAAAAAGGAAAACCAACTGTTTTAAAAGAATACGAGGGGATTTTGGGACAGATCCAGTCCATAGAAGATGCCCTGACCCGTGTGCAGGCACGGCGTCAGCGAGCCATCGAGGCCTTGCATAAATTTGGTTACGATGATGCACGGCTGGAGCTGGCAACAATGCAGCTTGAATTTGAAATGAGCAAACAGGATGTTCAGCAGGAAGAAACCGGCGATGATGGATTCCTTTCTGCGATGAATGCCGTGGCGCAGGAAGTCTGGGGTGATGAGAGTGTATGAGAAGATCTCATCGTTGAAAACAAAGTTGCAGAATCTCACGCGAAACATTAAAAATTGTCAGAAAGACCAGACATTCCATTTTTCGCCGTTTTCCAGAAAACAGAAGCAGGTTCTTACCTGGTGGTGCAAGGATTCGCCAGTCCATGATAAGGATGGAATCATAGCTGACGGCGCGATCCGATCCGGAAAGACCGTCAGCATGTCACTCTCATTCGTAATGTGGGCGATGAGCACATTCAATGGTCAGAACTTTGCTATGTGCGGTAAAACCATCGGTTCTTTCCGGCGAAATGTATTGTTCTGGTTGAAACTGATGCTCAAATCCAGAGGATATTCCGTAACTGACCGCAGAGCGGACAACCTCATTTTGATCAGAAAAGGCGATGCTGAGAACTACTTTTATATTTTCGGCGGAAAAGATGAGCGTTCACAAGATTTGATTCAGGGTATCACGCTGGCGGGTGTGTTCTTTGATGAGGTTGCACTGATGCCGGAATCCTTCGTCAATCAGGCAACCGGCCGATGCTCCGTTGAAGGTTCCAAGTTTTGGTTTAACTGCAACCCGGACGGTCCATATCACTGGTTTAAGCTCAATTGGATTGACAAGAGGAAAGAAAAACAGCTGCTGTATCTCCATTTTACAATGGATGACAACCTAAGCCTATCTGAGAAAATAAAAACCAGATACCGAAACATGTATACCGGGGTGTTCTATAAAAGATACATCCTGGGCCTGTGGGCTATGGCTGAGGGTATTATCTACGATATGTTCAGCGAAGCACAACATGTGAAAGATCCATCGTTATTTGAAAAGTTATTGCTTGACAGCAATAGATATGTCAGTTGCGATTATGGAACTCAAAATGCAACGGTGTTTCTCCTGTGGGAAAAAGGAACGGATGGCGTTTGGTATTGTACGAAAGAATATTATTATTCTGGACGAAAGGAAGGAAAGCAGAAAACGGATGCAGAGTATGCAGACGACTTGGAAAATTGGCTGGATAAGATGGAAATTCGCGCAATTATAGTGGATCCTGCGGCTGCTTCTTTTATTGCGGAATTGCGAAAACGTGGATTCAAAATCATAAAAGCCAAAAATGATGTAGAGGACGGAATTCGATTGGTAGCAACCAAATTGAATTTGCAAAAAATTGTATTTTCAACGGCTTGTATAAATACAATTAAAGAATTTGCATCTTATATTTGGGACAAAAAAGCTGCTGAAAACGGAGAAGACAAGCCAGTGAAGCAATATGATCATGCGATGGACGCTGTACGATATTTTGTATATACAATACTTGGGGAGCGACCACGGCTGAACAGAAAGGTGAAAGGAGGGATATAGAAGTGCGAACGAATTTGTATAGGCTGCCGTCGGAAGAGACGCTGACAGATGCCAAATTGAACGAATTTATCATGCGGCATTCCGGAGAGTGCGCATTTAGATACAGCAGGCTGCAGGAGGCCTACGAGACGGATTACCCGATCCTGCATGAGCCGTTAAAGCCCAAGTGGAAGCCGGACAACCGGATCATGGTCAACTTTGCGAAATACATTGTGGATACGATGAACGGATTCTTCATCGGGCATCCGATTAAGCTGCTGGTCGATGATGGGAACGAAGCGGTTGAAAAATATGTTGAGTTCCTGGATCAGTACAACGACCAGGACGATAACAATGCAGAGCTGTCTAAAATCTGCAGTATCTTTGGCAAGGGTTATGAAATGTATTATGTGGATGAGAATGGGAATATCGGTATTACATACCTGAGCCCGCTGGATGCATTCATGATCTACGATGATTCTGTGCTGGAAAGGGAACGATATTTCGTGCGGCTGTATTACGATTCGAATCAGATCCTTCATGGAAGCGTATCGGACGAGACGAAGGTCCGCTGGTTTACAATCAAAGGAAAATTGCTCTGGGATGCAGACGAGAAGATACACGGCTTCGACGGCGTTCCGGCATCGGAGTACGTAGAAAACAAGGAGCGTATGGGAATCTTCGAGCCGGTCCTTACGATGATTAATGCATACAACAAGGCGATCAGCGAAAAAGCCAATGATGTTGACTATTTCGCGGATGCCTATCTCAAGGTTCTTGGTTCCAAGCTGGAAGAAGACGATGTGGCGCATATCCGGGATGACAGAATCATTAATTTCGACGGGGACACCGAACGGTTGATTGTCGAATTTCTTCAGAAACCGGATGGTGATACCACGCAGGAGCATCTGATCGATCGCCTGGAAAAGCTCATTTTCCATATCAGCATGGTGGCCAATATCTCGGATGAGAATTTTGGCACCAGTTCCGGCATCGCCATGAAATATAAGCTGCAGGCAATGAGCAACTTGGAAAAAACGAAAGAGCGGAAATTTACCAGTGGAATGAACCGGAGGTATCGTCTGATTTTCTCAAATCCGGTCTCAGGAATGAAAAAAGATGACTGGGTGAAGATCCATCCACATTTTACGCCGAACTTCCCGGCAAACCTGCAGGAAGAGGCAGAGATCGCGAAGAATCTGGAAGGCGTTGTCAGCCAGGAAACACAGCTCGGCGTGCTGTCAATCGTGGATAATGTGCAGAATGAAATCGAGAAAATCGATGCAGACCAGGATAAGGTGAGAGCGGATCCGGTAATGGAGCAGATGTTTGGCGGCGGTGGACAGGATGACGAGTAAGGAATACTGGAAGAAGCGTGAGACGGAGCATGCCAGGCAGAATAAGATGTCTGAGCAGGTTTATGCAGAAGAGATCCGAAAGACCTATGCGTATATGGCAGACCAGATCCAGAAGGAGATCGATGGATTTTATACAAAGTATGCCACAAAAGAGGGAATCTCACTGGCGGAGGCAAAAAGGAGAGTTTCCAAGCTTGACATCGAAGAATACGGCAGGAAAGCAGCAAAATACGTCAAGGAAAAAGATTTTTCTGACCAGGCGAATGAAGAGATGCGGCTTTACAATGCAACCATGAAAATCAACCGTCTGGAGCTGCTGAAAGCCAATATCGGGCTGGAAATGGTATCCGGCTTCGACGAACTGCAGAAATACTTTGACAAGACGCTGACACAGCAGACAATAGAAGAATTTCGCAGGCAGGCGGGCATTCTTGGCAATTCCGTGCAGGAAAACGGGAAAATGGCGCGGGCAATTGTCGATGCGTCATTCCATAACGCCACTTATTCCGATCGAATCTGGATGTATCAGGATATGCTGAAAGCAGAGCTGGACAAGCTGCTGAAAACAGGGCTAATCCAGGGCAAGAACCCGCGGGAGCTTGCGGTGCACCTGCAGAAACGCTTCGGTGCAAGCCGGGAGGATGCAGAGCGGCTCATGGTCACGGAGCTTGCCAGAGTCCAGACAGAAGCGCAGAAGCAGTCCTATATTCGAAATGGATTTGAAGAGTATACATACGTTGCCTGCGGGAATGCAGATGTCTGCGAGCGGTGCCAGGCGTTGGATGGTAAGCATTTCAAAGTGCAGGATATGATGCCGGGAGCGAACGCGCCGCCGATGCATCCACGGTGCCACTGCTCCACGGCAGCCTATGAAGACAGTGCAGAATATGAGAAATGGTTGGACTTTCTGGAGCAGGGTGGCACCACAGAAGAATGGGAAGCATCGAAAAACAGAAAGGCAAGATATAAAGACAACGAAGGAATATTTCAAACATTGGATGGCAGATCAAAGGGGCGAGACGTTATCAAACCTCGAAATATCATGAAAGAAATGAAAAAGTCCAGCATCGGAACGGAAATGTTGGAATATCTTCAGGAAAATGATATTCAAATAAAGGTATGGTACGGAGTTGATGTTGATGAAGGACTGGACGGACTTTTCGAAGATGGAGAAATCAACATTTATGCTGATAATACCAAAACGGTTCGTGAAACGGCTATTACGGTGATTCGCGAGGCCACGCATGCCAAAATCAACAAGCCAAATACCAAAAGTCAAGAACTGCAATGCTATGTGAACGAGTACAGGCATCAAAACATTGAATTGACAGAGAAAGTGCTCCAGGATATAATTAATCATATAAATGATAAATATCCGAATCTGAAATGGGAGTGATTGTTTATGACGAATACTCTGAATATTCCGCCTCACGAGAGAGTAAAGCTCTTGAGAAAAGGCGAAAAAGTTTTGTGCAAGAAATGTAAAAAAGGAATTATGATTCCTGTTGGCGACCGTGAAAAAACCAATACTTTTTACTGTGATTTTTGCAAGAATCAGTTAATTATCAACTGATGATAAGGAGACGGTGCAAATGGCACAAAATGATTATTTCGTGATTGTATACCAGGTACTGAAATATCTGTATGAATGCTTGAAAAAGGGTGAAAAACCAGAAGCGTGTTACTTTACAGCATCGGCTTATAATATTCCTGAGAATTACTGGCAGTATATCATGTTAAGCCTGATTACGGAAGAGTATGTAAAAGGCATTGTCGTCAATCATACGAAAGATGGCGTCCTTTTAGGCGGCCTGCCCGATACCATTATCACGCCGAAAGGTATTTCATATCTGTTCGAAAATTCGTTGCTTGAAAAGGCAAAAAGGACGTTGAAGGACGTAAAAGAGATGGTTCCGTTCGTATAAAACTGTTTAAGGAGCAAAAACGATAATGGCAAAGAATGACATGGAAGTAATCATGTATAAAATACTGAGATATCTGTACGAATGCATGAAACTCGGCGTAGAACCAGAACTCGAACAGTTCTCGTGGAATTCAAAATTGTTTGATATTCCGCAAAGCTATTGGTGCAAGATCATTGTAACGCTTGTAAGGAAGGGATATATTACAGGATTCGTAGTCGTTGATAAAACAAAAGACACGCCAATGCTCCAAGCAGACAGACCATTTGAGATTACGTTTGAGGGCGTACAGTTTCTGGAAGAAAACAGCCGCATGCAGAAAGCAAAAGAATATTGTGCTGAAACACTCAACGTGATCTTGTCTGCGTTGCTTGGCACGATTATTTCATAGTTACCACCAGTCGATAGGCCGGTGGTATTTTTGTAACAATTTTTAAGAAAGAGAGAATCAGAATGATTGAGGTGTCTGTTCGTAAGGACGAAATTAAGACGTCCGGCCATGCAAATTATGCAGAGTATGGGCAGGATATCGTTTGCGCCGGCGCAACAGCACTGGTGCAGACGCTGATCCGGTCGATCGAGGACCTGACAGAAGACAAAATAGAATACAGCATATCGCCCGGAAGGGCTGATATAAAATATGGGAATTTATCAGAGAAAGCAAAAATTCTGGTAGATTCCTTTTTCGTTGGCATCTGCATGATTGCCGACGAATACCCGGACTGTGTCCGGATTGTGTAACAGGTGTGACCGAAATTGTCGTTAAACTACAATACCAGGAGCAACGGCACGGGCCTGTACAGCGGGAACGGGGCGGGGCAGAAAGGACAAAAAAATAATGAAGTACAAAAACAACCATTATCGTTGGAGAATCCCGATGATGAACCTGCAGTTATTTGCAGAAGGCGAAGGAGACGGCAGCGGAGCCGGAGACGGAAACGAGGACGGAGCCGGAGCAGGTTCTGGAAATGGCGGCAATGAGATGTCATTTGACGATTTTCTTGGACAGGCAGAGAACCGTGCAGAGTTCGACCGCAGGGTCCAGAAGGCGGTAAATACAGCAGTGACCAAAGCGCAGGAAAAGTGGCAGGCACTGACCGATGACAAGCTTTCAGAGGCGGAAAAGCTCGCAAAGATGACCAAGGAAGAAAAGGCAGAGTACAAAAACCGTAAGCTGGAGAAAGAACTGGAAGATCTGAAACGGCAGAATTCAATTTCTGAGATGTCAAAGACGGCCAGAAAGATGCTGGCAGATGAAGAAATCAACATTCCGGATGAACTTCTGGCACATCTGGTATCGGAAAGCGCTGAGGATACCAAGACGGCAGTCGAAGCTTTCGCAAAGATGTACAAGGATGCAGTACAGGCTGCCGTAAAAGATGCCCTGAAAGGAAATGCCCCAAAGGGCGGATCCGGCGGAAAAGGCGCTGTGACAAAAGAACAGATTCTTGCAGTCAGCAACCCAATTGAACGGCAGCGGCTGATTGCGGAAAATATTGCATTATTTCAGTAGGAGGAAAACAGCATGCATAGAATTGGAAAATTAGGGCTGCAGGTATTTGCGGCACCGGATAACATGACAGGTCAGGCACAGATCCAGGTAAAAGCCCGCGAGATTGATTTCGTAACATCTTTCGGTAAAAACATTCAGGCGCTGCTTGACGTCCTGGGCATTATCCGAATGATCAAGAAAGATAACAACACCGTTTTAAAAACAAAAAAGGTGACAGGAAACCTGCAGTCCGGTGAGGTCGCAGAGGGCGAAGAGATCCCGTACTCCCAGTACGCTGTGGAAGAAATTCCGTTTGATACTATTAAAATCAGCAAGTATCGTAAGGGAGTAACCCTGGAGGCAATCGCGGAAAAGGGATATGATGCCGCAGTACAGGATACCGACGAAGAGTTCAAAACCGATCTGCAGAACGTTGTCATGGATAAGCTGTACGCACAGCTGAAAGCAGGTTCTCTGACTGGGCATGAAAGCACTTGGCAGATGGCGGTTGCTATGGCAATCGGAAATGTTAAAGATAAGTTCAAAAAGATGAGAAGAACGGCTACCGGCGTAGCAGTATGGGTAAATACACTGGATGTGTATAAATATGTCGGTGCCGCGGATATCTCCCTGCAGACAGCGTTCGGCTTTGAGTACATGAAGAAATTTCTTGGCGCTGATGTTGTCTTCGTAAGCTCTGAAATCCCGGAAAACGTCGTCATTGCTACTCCACTCAACAACATCATCGGATATTACATCGATCCGGGCGACTCTGAGTTCGTAAAAGCTGGCCTCAGCTATACAACGGACCCGACTACTCATTTTATCGGTTTCCATGCACAGGGTACCTACGAGAGAGCAATTTCGGATCTGTACGCTATTATGGGTCTGCGCTTGTTCTGTGAGTACCTGGATGCTATCGCCTACATCTCCGTTGGTGGCGCGGATACACAGACTCTTGGAAAACTGACCGTAACGGCGGCAGAAGGATCTGAAACAGGAAAAACAAAGATCTCCGTAAAAGAGCAGCTGATGTCTATGAAAAACTGCTGGAAGTACAAAGATGCGGCATCCGCGACTACCGTGAAATACGGCGATGACGTGAAAAACTGGAGCAAATGGGATGGAGAATCCGAAATCGCATCTACAGAAACCCATCACATCACGCTGGTTGAGTGTGATCAGAACTATAAAGCAGTCCGTTCCGGCGATGTAACAGTAGCTGTGAAGAGCTGAGAAGGAGGAACCTATGTACAGGGTGATTGAATACTTTACGGATCTTCATGACGATGACCATGAGTACCGAGAGGGTGATGTTTTCCCGCGCGAGGGAATCAAGGTCTCGAAAGAGCGTCTGGAAGAGCTTGCTTCGGATAAAAACCTGCGTGGAACCCCGGTGATCGAACTGGTAAAAGAACCAGAGAAGTAGGAGGCAGTCGATGCTCGAAGATCTGAAACTGCTTCTTGGACTGGAAGACACAGATAAAAAGACAGAACAGCAGCTACAGCTGATTCTGAATGCCACGAAACAGCGGTTGAAATTTCTTCTTGGCGGTCTGGAGCCGCCGGAAGAAATGGAATACATCATATTGGATGTTTCAGTCATTCGATTCAACCGAATCGGATCAGAAGGGCTCTCCTCTCACAGTGTTGAGGGCGAGAGCCTTTCCTGGTCTGAAAATGATTTTGCCGGATACATGGCTGATATTCAGTCTTATCTGGACAGCCAACGGGAGGCAAGGAAGGGAAAGGTGAAGTTTCTGTGAGATACGATACGCCAATTTTCTTCCGGCGAGTCCTGCCGGGTGAGTATGATCCAACGACTGGAAACTATGCCGACGATCAGGTAACAGAGGTGCGGAAAATGGCATCTGTGATGGATACGCGGGCGGAAATCATGCAGATCGTATACGGTGGGATCCGTCAGGGCAGCGTGACAGTGCAGCTCCAGAACCATTATCAGAAGCCGTTTGACAGGATCCGGATTGGAAACACGACCTACAAAGTGGACTATACGCGGAAATTGCGTGTAAAACAGACATTCATACTATCGGAGGTGGTCTGATGCCGAAAATCAAGCTGGAAGGAATGGAAAAACTGCAGGTGAAGCTGAAGAAAAATGTGCAGATGAGTGATGTAAAGAGAGTAGTGAAAGCAAATGGTGCGGCTTTGCAGGAAGCGGCGCAAAGAAAGGCTCCGGTGGGAACTCCACAAAGTACCGGAATACCGGGATACGTAGGAGGAACATTGAAACGAAGCATCGTTCTTGAAATCCGGGATGGCGGTCTTACAGCTGAAGTGGAGCCTACAGCAGAATACGCAACGTATGTCGAGCATGGAACACGCTACATGGATGCGCAGCCATACCTTAAGCCAGCTTATGATAAGCAGAAACAGGAATTCATAAAAGATTTAAATAAATTAGCGAGGTGACGCGATGGATCCACAGCAGGAATTATTCAGTGCATTGCTTCTGGAATTAAAAAAACAGTATCCAGACAGTGTGTATGACACGTTTTTACCGCCGGAAGGCACGCCATATCCGTTTGTCTATCTGGCAGACAGTGATTTGAATGACAGAGCCAATAAAACGGCTGTATTCGGCACTGCAAGCCAGACAATTCACGTCTGGCATGACAATCCGCGGCAGCGCGGCACAGTATCACAGATGCTTCTGCAGATTAAGCAGATTTGCAGACAACTGGAACATACCGGCAGCTTCTCCTGGTCCGTGCAGGACTTGAATCAGAGAATATTGCCGGACACAACTACCAATCAGCCACTTCTTCACGGCATCGTGGAAGTGACTTTTTTATTCAGTTAGGAGAACAGCATGAGAAAAACAATTGATTTGCAGTTATTTGCAGATGCGATCCGTGGCAAAAAGATCGTCTATCTGTACCGTCTCAAGAAAGACGCGGCTAAAAATGCAGCTACAGCATTAGCCTTTACTACAGAAAACGGAAGAACGACAAGCAAGGATGCAGATACCACAGAGACCAAGGACGGCACGATTCGAACCCCGGGAGCAGCCGAGGTTGAGATTACGGCAACCAGTATTCTTGCCAAGGGCGACACACTGATCGACTCTCTTGAAGATGCCATGATCAATGATGAACTGGTCGAGATCTGGGAAGCAAATCTGGATGAACCAGCATCCAGCGGAAGCAATAAATTCAAGGGAAAATATTTCCAGGGGTACGTAACGGAGCTGGAAAAGACTTCGAATGCCGAGGATATGGTAGAAGTATCCCTTACCTTTGGCGTAAACGGAACCGGCGAGAAAGGCGATGTGACAGTGACAGCCGCACAGCAGGAAGTAGCGGCATACGTATTTACAGATACAACTAAAACAGGAGCGTAAAAATGCAGAGGGCGAGCAATCGTCCTCTTTTTTGAACAGTAAAGGAGAAAAATGATATGGAACTTACAATCAATGGACAGGTGTATCAGTTTAATTTTGGCATGGGATTCATGAGAGAAATGAATAAAAAAGTAACTATGCCGGTAGACGGAGTAAAAGATGCTAAGAAGAATATTGGCCTGAGATACGCTGTGGCAGGGATCATGGACGGAGATGTAGAGTCTCTTGAGGAGCTGTTACTCGTAGCGAATAAAGGGCAGAATCCGAGAGCAACTACAGAAATTCTGGATGAATATATTGATGATCCGGATACCGATATCAATCAGCTCTTCGAAGATACGATGGGTTTCTTAAAGAGTGCAAATGCTACGAAGAAATGCGTCCAGAATCTCGAGAAGACGATCGAGGAAGAAAAAGCGAAGAAGTAGGCGATATAACTCATGAAGAGGTGAGCTTCGAAGAACAATACCGGGAAGTTGCAATCAGCTGCTTCCGGTATTTGGGATTCACATCGTTTGAGCAGGTTGATCGTCTGACGATAGCACAGTACGAAATTATGATGGAAGCGCTGAGATATCGGATAGTAGACGACGAATACAGGGCACATCGGCAAGCCTTTCTGAATTTTGCTGCCCAGGCGCAGAAAAAATCTGGGAAGAAAACAGTGCCAGTATACAAAAGATTCCGAAATTTCTTCGACTATGAAAAAGAATTAAAAAATGTGAAGGAAAAGAAACATAAGAAGAGCGATCCGCGTTTTGTTGGAATATCCAAGTTGTTAAAGAAAGGAGGGCGAACAGATGGCAGAATCTTATAGCGTAAAAGCGGTTTTGTGCGCGGAAGATAAAAACTTCTCGTCAATGATGAAATCATGTAGCAGTTATGCTGATAATCTGAAAAATACGCTTACAAGTGGAATTGGATTTGGTGCTATGGCGGCGATTGGATCCAAGGCAGTCTCGGCAATCGGAAGCGGACTGAAAAGCTTGACTGCTGGTGCAATAAGCGCTGGCGCGAATTTTGAGAATGCTATGTCGTCTGTAGCAGCTATTTCCGGAGCTACAGGATCCGACTTTGATAGACTGTCTGAAAAGGCAAAACAGCTTGGAAAATCCACGCAGTACACCGCAAGCGAGACAGCTTCTGCGATGGAGTATATGGCAATGGCCGGCTGGAAAACTGAGGATATGTTAAATGGAATCGAAGGTGTAATGGATCTAGCCGCAGCGTCGGGAGAAGATTTGGCAGGCGTTTCTGACATTGTAACAGATGCGATGACAGCGTTCGGCTTATCAGCAGATGGCACAACCAAAATTATTAAAGATGGTTTTACGAAAGAAGTTTCTAACGCTTCACATTTTGCTGACGTTCTTGCAGCGGCTTCGGCCAATTCCAATACAAATGTTGCCATGTTGGGTGAATCATTTAAATATGCGGCTCCGGTAGCTGGATCGTTAGGCTATAGTGTAGAAGATACAGCCATCGCTCTCGGTCTCATGGCTTCATCAGGATTGAAAAGCAGCATGGCCGGAAGTAGCCTTCGAACTATTCTGACGAATCTTGCAAAGCCAACAGATGATATCAGTGACGCAATGGATTATTTGGGCATATCGTTGCAGAATGGTGATGGCTCGATGAAGTCTCTGATGGACATTGTAACCGATCTGCGCGGTGCATTTGGACAATGCAAAATGCCAATGGATCAGTTCCAAGAGAATCTTGCAAAACTTGACGAAAAGTATGCCAATGGAGAACTGACAGAAAAGAAGTATAATGAAGCATTAGCAGATTTAACGGAAAAGGCTTATGGAGCAGAGGGAGCGTTAAAGGCCAAATACGCTGCTACGTTAGCTGGAAAAGAGGGTATGTCAGGTCTGCTTTCAATCGTGAGTGCGGCACCAGAGGATTTTGACAAGTTAACCAATGCCATTTATAACAGTGACGGTGCAGCCAAAGAAATGGCAGAGATCAAAATGGATAATCTTCAGCACGATGTCGTGAAACTGCAGTCTGCTATGGAAGGACTTGGAATTACTGCATTCAACCAGGTTGGCGGAAAAATGAGAGGTTTGGTTGGCATCGCAACTGAGACGGTTGGAAAAATTGATGAAAAGCTTGCCAGCGGAAAAGGGATCGAAAAGGCTGTCGATAAAATAGAATCAATGGTTGAGAAAGCAAAACCATATTGGGATATTTTCAAAACGGACGCATTGGAAGCGGGAATGGCACTGGGCGATGCGGCTGGGGCGATCATAGGAGATATCAAGAAGCTTTCAGGTTCTTTTGGTAGCACAGAAAGTATTGAAAATTTCTCTACCACTTTGGGAGAGGTCAAAGATGGAATTGTAGCAGTTTCGGGATTTTTGGAAAAACATTCGGACGCGATTGCAAAAGTAGCGGTGGCACTTCCGAAACTCTTGATTGCATATAAAGGCTTTAAAATCGTTAAGGCTGTAGCACCATTTGTTGGCGCATTTACAGGAGCTGTTGGAGGGCTGGCAAAGGCTGGACTCGGGAAAATCGCACCTGGGCTATTTGGTGTTTCAAAAGGCCAGGAGGCGGTTGGAAAATCCAGCGGCGGTAGTGCGAAGAAAATGGTAGCGTCTGCCAAGGCTTTTATGATGATGGGCGTTGGAGTGCTGGCGATCAGCGCAGGATTCTACTTGCTTGCACAGTCGGCAATTGCAGTAGCCAATGCTGGTCCGGGGGCAATAGCTGTTTTTGCCGGTTTGACTGGCGTGGTAGTAGGGCTCGCAGTTGGTATGACGAAAATGTTTTCATCTATGTCCGGCGGTTCAAAGAAATTAACAGCGATGGCACCGGCGCTTCTGGCGTTGGGAGCGGCTGTGCTAATGATTAGCGCAGGTTTGGCACTTTTGGCATATTCTTCGATTCAGTTGGCGAGTGCCGGTCCGCTGGCTATCGGCGTAATGGTAGGAATGGTGGTTGCACTTGGCGGCTTGATGCTGGTGGCCAAGAGTGTAGCGCCAACGCTTTCGGCCGGAGCGGTTGGATTTGTTGCGTTTGGCGCTGCGGTATTAATTGCAGCAGTCGGAATCAGTTTGTTATCCTTGGCGGCTATTAATCTTGCAAATGCCGGTCCGCTGGCTATTGGATGTATGGTTGGCATGGTTGCGGCAATCGCTTTGTTGGCAGTTGGAGCGGCTGCTCTTGGACCAGCACTAACAGTGGGAGCAGTTGGTTTTATTGCATTTGGAGCAGCTATTGTTTTGGTGGCAACAGGTGCGTTGATTGCCAGCGCGGCATTGGCGGTTGTGTCCGCTGTTCTTCCTTCAATTGTACAATATGGAAGCCAGGGAGCGGTAGCTATTGCTCAGCTTGGCACAAGCATGATTGTTTTTGGCACCGGAGCTGCTGTTGGAGGAGTTGGCGCAACCGTGCTCGGAGTTGGTCTTGCGTTGGTCGGCGTAACTGCACTGGCTGCAGCCGCAGGAGTAATTGCATTGGCTGCCGGAGCAGCGGTGCTTGGAGCTTCGCTTGTGATGGCAGGTGCAGGTTTGACGATTATGGGAGCAGCGTTTCCACTTGTAGCGGCTGGCGCAAAGGCCAGTGCGGCTGGATTGACGGCATTACTTGGATCTGGTACTGCGGCCAGTGCAGTTTTTGTGATTTTGGCAGGATCTTCTGGCGCGGCAGCTGTAACAGTTGGCGTATTTGCAGCGGCAATGGTGGCCGGAGCCGCAGGAACCGGTCTTATGGTAGTTGCTCTGAAATCAGTAAATTCCAGTATGAAGTCAATCGCCGGAAATGCGAAAAGCGCTGAAAAATCGCTTACAGGTATGCGCTCCAGCGTGAATGTTGTGAATTCTGGGCTGGATGCATTGGGAAACAAGGCGAAATCTGCGATCAGTGCATTGATTAAGCAGTTTTCCCAAGGTGAAAGTAAAGCGAAGACTTCCGGAAATGCGGTTGGAAATAATTTTAATAATGGCGTTTCAGCTGGAATGTCAAGGGCGGTTTCTACAGCAGAAACAATGTCAAATTCAATCGTAATTACCATGCGATCATCGGCAGGTGGGGCCTATAACAGCGGTGCTTACATCGGCATGGGTCTCGCTAACGGTATGGCAAGTCAGGTTGGCTATGTAAGAGCAGTGGCGGCACAGCTTGCGGCTGCTGCAGAGGCGGCAATCCGCGCGAAAGCACAGATTCACAGTCCGTCACGGGTTGCGGATAAGCTTGGTAGTTATTTTGGAATCGGCTGGATCAACGGGCTTATGGATCATGTCCAGGAAGCAAAACAGGCAACTATGGAACTGATACAAATTCCAGAGCTTGCACCTGTGCCGGAAATCGGGATGAGCCTTAGAACAGGCTATGAAGATCTGAACGACAGTTACCAGTACAGCAGCAGCGGAAAGTATACCATCTACGTACCGGTTAATCTGGACGGAAGAGAGATTGGAAAAGCGACTGCAACGTATACACGAGAAGAAATTGAGAAACAGGAGACAAGGGAGAACAGAAAGAAAGGCAGGAGAACTAATGTATAACTTTGTAGATACCACAGAGCGGTACCCAGGGCAGAACCTGCCTTCGGAGGCTCTCATGTTTAATGGAAACTATTTGGAAAATGTGATTCCCGGCTACCGGACACTATATGTGTCTGGCCGGGAAGTTTTAGGGACGGAGATTACAGATCTGGAAACTGGCGTATCCGATGGTACGAAATACCGGCGCAAACGCTATCAACCAAGAACCATTGTGGTTGGATATCAACTGATTGCTGAAGATAATTCGGCTTTTCGTAGTGCGTATAACAAGCTGAATGCTCTTCTGGATGAAGAACAGGCGACTCTTATTTTTGCGGATGAGCCGGACAAATATTATATCGGAACAAAGCAGGGAGCCGGTGAGGTGCCTGCAGGAAAGAACTCGATTACATCGGAGCTGGAATTTTACTGCGCGGATCCATTCAAATATTCCGTGGAAGAATTTACCGTAAGCCCGACTGCAGATGGCGGGAAAACGTTCGTCGTGTCCTACAATGGCACGTACAAAGCATTTCCGTCCTTCCAAGCGAAAATGAAAAGCGACAATGGCATGATCGGTTTCGTGAATGAATCAAAGAAAATCCTCCAGTTTGGCGATCCAGATGAAGCGGATGGCGAAATGTACAAAAAAAGTGAAATGGTAACAAACTATAAGGATAGAAGAATATGGGCAAAAGATACGAAATGGACAGATGACACAGGAAATAATTTTTTGCATGACACAAGCAAAATAGCTGGAAAATTGAGCATTATGGACGTTTATGACGGAACACAGGGGCTGTATTTGGCCAGCAGTGGATATGCTACAACGGCAAATAAAAATGGATGGAACGGGGCAATGAAAACAATTCCGATTGTGGATTCAAACGGAACGAAGGGATCTGCTAATCTATATTGTTACGTGAACAGCTGGTTTGAGACGGGTTTGATGGGGCAGACAGGATGCCAGGCGGTTGCTTTTTGCGATACAAATGGAAAAATGATTTGTTGCCAGGAAATCTATAAGAATGACATGAGCGGAAACACAGCAGCTATGTGCATGTGGGTAGGTGGAAATAAACCGCGAGTTGTAAAGAAATATACATTTGAACCATGCTACAGAGACGATTCCAATCCATATAATCGTTTGCATGGTGATAGCGATATTTTAAAGAGCGGCGAAAAAATACGTTTCTACTGGTTTGGTGGATACAAAGAATTTACAGTTCCAGAATTAAAAGACACGAAAGTATGCAGTGTAAAACTTTACATTGGACAGTGGGGAGCACGAGATACGGGAAATCAATTCGTTACGAGAAATTATTTCCGTGGGATTTCCATCCGCATCGACAATGTAGAGAAATGGCGAGATATCCCGAACAAATTTGCAGCAAACCAGATCTTAACGGCAGACTGCAGCAATGGAGATGTTACATTGCAGGGGCTTCCACGGCAGGATCTTGGAGCACTTGGAAATGATTGGGAAGGGTTCTACTTGAAACCTGGGACGAATCAGATCGAATGTATCGCTTCGAACTGGGCAACACAACCAGAGTTTACGATGAAATATAGGGAGGTGTTTCTGTGATTTTGTATTTTACGGACAGACATATGAATGTTCTGGGGCAGGCGAGTACACATCTTCCGGAAGGGCTGAGAGTTTCAGATGACCTGAAAACGGAAGAAGTAGAAGCTGGTGTTGCAACACTTGAATTTACACTGAATTATACAGAAAAAACGAGAAAAGAAGCTTCTCGGTATGGGGCAGTCGGAAATTACATTCTCCGAAAGAATGGAGAGGAAGAGGAATTCTATACCATCATTACCAGTGAGGAGAATGTTTTTAAACAGGAAGTCGAAATTTATGCAGAAGACGCAGGAATGGATCTACTGAATGAAACGGTTGGAGCCTATGCGGCCGACAAAGCATACCCGGCGAGCTATTACGTTGAGAAATTCAGCTACGATTCCGGTTTTGAAGTAGGACTGAACGAGGTCAGCAATCTGAACAGAAAACTGTCCTGGGAGGGGGAAACAACAGCTTCGGAGAGAATTCTGAGTGTTGCCACACAGTTTGATGCGGAGGTATCGTACAGTTTTGAGATCGATCGGCTGCGGATCCGGCACAAGTATATCAATCTACATAAAAAACGGGGAACAGACAGCGGCAGGGAGCTGCGGATCAACCGGGAGATCAACAATATCATTGTAAAGAGCTCTGTGGAAGATCTGGCGACCGCACTGTCTGTTACAGGAGGCTATCCGGAAGAAAGCGAGACGCCAATCACTTTAAAGGGATACAAATACGATGACGGCGACATCTATTTGTCCGGCAGCACTCTGTATTCCAGAAGTGCCGTGGCGAAATGGAGCCGTTATTTATCAGAAAAAGGAAGTGGTACGGGACATATCGTCCAGTCGTACACTTACGATACTACCAGCAAGTCAGAACTCTGCAACAGGGCAGTTTCAAAGCTGAAAAAGATCTATGATGCAGCGGTTTCCTATGAGGTTGAACTTGCGTATCTGCCGGATGGGATCCGGATCGGGGATACAGCGAATATCGTAGATGATGCCGGAGAACTGTATCTGTCCGCGAGAATCATGAAGCTGGAATCTTCGGTTGCGAACGATGAATATACCGCGACACTTGGGGATTATAAGGCAAAATCAAGCGGTATATCAGATAAAATGGTGGAACTGGCTTCACAATTTGAAAAACTGGCAAAGAACCGGACGTTTTACACTTGGGTTGTGTTTGCTGATACGGAAACGGGCGGCGGAATATCGCTCAAATCAGCTGGAAAGACATACATGGGTATCGCATACAATCAGACGACAAAACAGCCGGTACTTACAGACCCGAGCATCTATACCTGGGTAAAGGTTGTTGGAGAGCAGGGAATTGCGGGAGAGCCCGGAAAGAATGGTCTGACTAGTTTCTTCCATGTGAGATATGCTGATGTTCCGAACCCGACAGCAAATCAGTTGCGGAAGGATACAGGAAAATATATCGGTACCTATGTGGACTATATATTGGAGGACAGTACAGATCCGACCAAGTACACCTGGCGAAAATTTCAGGGCGATGACGGAGAGGACGGCGCCGATGGAACCCCTGGAGAAAACGGTGCGAATGGTGAAACCAGTTATCTGCATATCGCTTATGCAACAAGCGCGGATGGAAAGACAGGCTTTTCGACAACCAACGCCGTCGATAAAACGTATATAGGCCAATACGTGGATTTTACCAAGGCTGACAGCACCAATCCGGCGAAGTATCGTTGGAGCAAATTTCAGGGGCCGAAAGGAGATAAGGGAGATCCGGGCGAGCAAGGACTGCGCGGCCTGCAGGGCGATAAGGGTGATCAGGGAATCCAGGGACCAAAGGGCGAAAGTGGCAAATCCACGTATACGCATATTGCTTATGCAAATAGCTCTGATGGAAAGGTCAGTTTCTCCGTTTCTGATTCGGATCGTGATTATGTCGGAATGTATGTAGATGAGGTCGTAGCGGACAGCACAGACCCAACGAAATATGCTTGGAGTAAGATTAAAGGTGCCGATGGTACGCAGGGAATCCAAGGAAAGCCGGGAGCAGATGGAAAAACACCGTATTTTCATATCGCTTATGCAACGAGTGCGGATGGAAAGACAGGCTTTTCTATTACTGAATCAACCGGTAAGACGTACATCGGTGTGTATACGGACTATACAAAGGCAGATTCTACCGACCCATCTAAATACAAGTGGACAAAGATTCAAGGACCGCAGGGCACGCAGGGACTGCAGGGAATCCAGGGACCACAGGGGGAGCGAGGTATTGCTGGAAAAGATGGACAGAACGGAGCTACAACATATTTTCACATTAAGTATTCTGCAGTTTCGAATCCGACGTCTGCAAGCCAGATGACAGAGGTTCCCAACACTTATATTGGTACCTACGTGGATTTTACGGAAATGGATTCAAACGATCCTGGAAAATATACATGGTATAGGCTTCAGGGGTTACAGGGCGAAAAAGGTACGCAGGGCCTTCCTGGGAAAGATGGATCGAACGGAAAAACTACCTATCTTCATATCAAGTATTCCAATGATGGGGGTAAAACTTTTACAGCGAACAGTGGTGAGACACCGGGAGATTATGTTGGAACATGTACCGATTTCAATCAGACGGATCCGACGACAGTTGGCTCGTATATATGGGCTAAAATTAAGGGAGAACAGGGTCCGAAGGGCTTGCGCGGCCTGCAGGGTGAAAAAGGTGACCAGGGAATTCAGGGACCCAAAGGCGCTGACGGAAAAGATGGAAAAACGACGTATTTTCACATCAAATATTCTGCGGTTTCGAATCCGACCTCTGCGTCTCAGATGACAGAGACACCGTCAAAATACATTGGAACGTATGTGGATTTTACACAGACGGATTCGGATGATCCGAAGAAGTACAGCTGGCAGCAGCTGGAAGGTTCGCAGGGTCCACAGGGAAAACAGGGAATTTCAGGTACCAATGGAGCAGACGGGAAAACCAGTTATCTGCACATCAAATATAGTAATGACGGTGGGAAGACATTCACCGGGAACAGTGGTGAGGATATTGGCGCTTATATCGGAACATGCGTGGACTATGCAAAAGATGATCCTACAAGTGTCGGAATGTATAAGTGGGCGAAAATCAAAGGCGAGGCTGGAGCCAAAGGTGATAAGGGTGATACGGGTAAGGGGGTTAAATCGACATCTGTTGCATACCAGGTTTCAACTTCCGGAACAACAGTTCCAACTGGCACATGGTCTGGGTCTGTGCCATCTGCATCCGCGGGGCAGTATCTGTGGACACGTACAATCATCACTTACACTGACAACACAACATCCACGATATATAGTGTCGGTCGTATGGGAACCAATGGTGCAAATGGCACCAATGGAAAGAGTATTGGATCAGTAGTCAATTATTACCTGGCAACTGCATCTTCCAGCGGAGTTACAACGGCGACGAGTGGATGGACAACAGCTGTCCAGTCGGTGTCTGCGGTTAAGAAGTATCTTTGGAATTATGAGGTTGTGAAGTATACCGACGGAACCGTGGCGAGTACAACTGTGCCTTGCATCATTGGATCATACGGTGATCGGGGAAGTAAAGGGGATAAAGGTGATACCGGATCAACCGGAAATGGTATTAAGGGGATCGTGGAGCATTACGCAGTCTCCACATCCAATTCGACTGTTCCTACCTCATGGTCGTCTACGGTTCCGACAATGACAGAGAGCAATAAATATCTCTGGAACTACGAGACAATTACTTATACAAATGGGACAACTGTAGACACAACAAAACGAGTTATCGGTGTATATGGTAACAAAGGTGCTACAGGGGCTACTGGTTCACATGGATATAGTCTTGTGGCAAATGTGGTCAGAGATGCCTTCACCGAGTCTCAGTGGACAAGATATGGAACGATTAATCGCGAAGAAACTTGGTCCAGCACATCTGGTATCCGTAATGGTTGCCGGATTGGTGATATGTTTGCAATCGTTGGAACTGCAACGGACACAAAAAATGCTCATGTTGCTTATTATCGGAGTAATACTGCATCTGGAGATCTGAAAGGTTTGTGTATAAGCCATACAATTATCCCGAGGGGTGCAACAGGAGCTACCGGCAGTAAGGGAGATAAAGGTGATAAAGGAGAGTCGGATATCAAATGCTATCCGCTTACCGGTGGATCAAATCAGATTGTATGGTCAAAACTTGGGACTCTTACATCAGCAGGAACCAATAGCAATTTTATCATCAATGTCTATACAGGAAGCGGATATAATGGATATGCTTATCAAAATTCTCAAGCTGAAATCGTTATTAAAGACGGCTGGCAGTCGTCCGCGTCAACCACAAAGGCATTTGGCGTCAGCGTTACCCGGCAAAATTGTGACGATTTGAAAGTTCAGGTTAGAGCCACAGCAAGCAATAAATGTGACGTGTGGATTTACCTCCCTTGGTCTTATAGCTGTGGAACATATACTATTTCTGGAAAATATACTTCTTGGGCTTTATCAAATACTACGCAGACAGCAGAGCCAACAACGGGTACATTGCAAGATCTTGCTTATCGAATAAATCCTGAGAATGCTGCAAAAACAGCAACGAACTTTATGGAATTCACATCCGGAGTCGGTCTCCAGATCGGAAATAAAACAAATGGTTCCTGGTCTGGATATAGAACAAAGATATCATCATCAGCTTTCGAAATCCTTAACCAGGCAGGAACTGTATTGGCCAGCTACGGTGAAAAGCTGATTCAGCTTGGGAAAAATGCTACGGACGCGGTCATTGAATTGTGCGGTGGAAAAGGAAAGATTAAATATGAGCAGATGTGGACATATGGAGGAAAAGATCCGACTTTAACAGTAAGAGGACAGAATACGGCCCTATTAGGTGATGATAAAGTTCTCGTTAAAATGCAGCACAATTCAAATGGAAACAGATATACAAGACAGCTTTTTGCATCAGAAAATAATATACACATTGGAATGTTCAAGGGAAAAGCAACGGATCCAGATGAAGCAGACGATATTGAAGCGTGTATAACAGAAACGGCAGATGGAATAAAACTGGATGTCCCATCGAAAGATATAGCCCTGGAAGCTGTCCAGATCAATATGACAACATTGTCAAAACTGATATATCCAGTGGGTTCTATCTATATGTCTGCAAATTCCACGAACCCAAAGAATCTGTTTGGAGGCACATGGGTCGCTTGGGGAACCGGACGAGTGCCGATCGGAGTTAATGCATCTGATTCTGATTTTAGCTCCGTAGAAAAAACAGGTGGTTCTAAAACGGTTAATATAGCTCATAATCATGTCGAATCCGTAGGTGCAGATGCAAATACTATGTACTTAACCGCTGGTGCAAATGGCGGCGTATATGGATCCACAATCAATTCAAGCGCAAACAGGATGACCTGGAAGGGGACACCGGCGACAGGGGCAACACGTCTTAATAAGACAAGTACAGCTGGAAGCAACACACAGTCGATTGTCCAGCCGTACATCACATGTTATATGTGGAAAAGAACAGCTTAATTATAACAATGAAATTAAAAACTCAGGAGGAAGAATCATGAAAGTTGAAGCAGCTTATACAAAAAATATCCATTATTCAGGGGTTATTACGGTTGATGGTGAAACGATTGTATCCATGGAGGCGTCTATGGATGCAAAACATCCGGATGTTCCAATCGTCAATCGCTACATTAATAATGGAAGAAAGTACAGAGAGAACAAAACAGATATCGATGACATTGTTGATAAATTTGAAAATGACATCTGGACTGAATATGACAATTATGCAGCAGAAAAAACATCAGGATCGGATCAGAACACAGAGAAAAAATAACAATCAAGGGGAGGAATGATGACAAAGTTGCAGATTATCTCAAGGCTCTGGTCGACAATCTATGATCTGATTTTTCTTGCCAAAGGAACGCCGACAAAGAGTTTGGAAGAAATAGAGACAGATCTTGACGTCATCGAACATGCATGCCGGAAGTACGCAGATATCGACGATGATGAAATAGCGTGAAAGGAAGGAGATGCAAATGGAATTATTGATTGCTGCCGGTGTGCCGTCTGCGATCGTTGCTTTCTGTTTTTGGCTTCTGGAAAGACGTATCCAGAAACGGGCAGAAGCGGAGAAGATCGAACGGGCACGCAGGCAAAAAGAACAGGATGAGAAAGAAAAGAACCGTGAAGATCTGCAGTACATGATGCTGCGAGCTTTAGACGGCTCTCTTTGCTTATCAGAAGCAACAGCCAAAGCAGTGCAGAGGATTCCAGACGCAAAGTGCAACGGTGATATGCACGCAGCTTTAGACTATGAGCTGGAACGAAAGCACGATCTTGAAAATTTCCTGACGAGGCAGGGAGTGAATCACATCGTACATAAAGACGAACCGTAGATCCATAAAAGCGTAATCGGCTTTCTATGGTTCTTTTTATGTTTCGCTAAAAATTACCACGAATACAATTTTAGATGCTCCACGCGGCTATACAAAGCTCACAAGGGTATCACAGGAGAATAAAACACAGGAGGAAACCAGAATGGAATTAATGAATGTATTATCGCAGATCCCACTGCCGGTTGTAGTTGCAGTAGTGGCAGTGCTGGTGATCGTAACACTGGTGTGCGTATATCAGTACACGAAAATGAAAGGCCTTGATGGCATCCGAGGAGATGTTTATCAGCTTATTCTCAAAGCAGAGCATGTATACAATGCATCTGGGCAGGGAGAACAGAAACTGAAATGGGTAGTACAGCAGGCGAGATCGCTGCTGCCAAGGTGGCTGCAGGTGATCGTGTCAGAAGAAATGCTCATTAAAGTAATCGAAGAATGGTTTGCAGCAGTAAAAGATCTTCTTGACGACGGAAAGGTGAACGGGTCTCGGAAGAATTGAGAACCTAAGAAAGGAGCGTTTGCGAGAAATGGCAATAGAACGGAATACAAATACGGATATCCTGTTTAACAGTCTGATGGCTGCCGGCTGCACACTTTACGGCGCGTGCGCAGCAATGGGAAATATCTATGCAGAGTCCGGAGCGAATCCCCGGAACCTTGACAATCTTTGCGAAAATAAGCCTGGATACAAATACACAGATGCCACGTATACAGAGGCGGTAGACAGTGGAGAGATCACAAGAGATCTGTTCCTGCATCCGCTGGGAGACTCCAGACAGTATGGTTACGGCTTCTGCCAGTGGACGTCCGCTGGAAGAAAAGCCGGCCTTTACGATCTGGTCAAGTCCAGAGGAGTGTCCATCGGAGATGCGAAGACGCAGGCAGAGTACATGCTGAGCGAATTGAAGACGAGCTATAAGAGCGTCTGGAAGGTATTGCAGACCGCAACCTCAGTACAGGAAGCGTCTGATATCTTTCTGGTCAAGTTCGAGGCTCCGACGAACACCGGATCAGCAGTGAAGAAAGCAAGGGCTTCTTACGGGGAGCAGTATTTGAAGATTTACCAGAATCAGAAGAAGGAGGAAAACAAAGTGAGCAAAATTGAAAATGCAGTAGCAAGAGCAGAGGCGATCGCCCTGGATGATTCGCACGGTTATGACCAGGTGGACCGTTGGGGCAATCCGAATTATGATTGTTCCGGGCTGGTAATCAGTTGCCTGGAAGCAGCTGGAATCCCGGCAAAGTCCAGCGGAGCAACTTATACCGGTAACATGCCGGACGTTCTGCCGAAGATCGGGTTCAAGGATGTTGTAAAATCCGTGAATCTGGCAACCGGCAGTGGAATGATCCGGGGAGATGTCCTGCTCGGAAATGGGCACACAGCATTCTGCTGTGGAAATGGTAAACTGGTGCACGCAAGTATCAACGAGAAAGGAACGGTCACGGGAGGAAAGTCTGGAGATCAGACTGGTAGAGAAATCTGCATCCGCAGCTATTACAATAAGCCATGGGTTCATGTGTACCGTTATACCGGAGTGACAGCATCTGCATCCGGAACGGTTAATGTGAGAAATTATCTCCGGAAAGGCGATTCCGGGGACGCAGTAAAAGAAATGCAGAAAATGCTGATCAGCTGCGGATTCTCCTGTGGAAGTTCCAGAGTAGACGGTTCCTTCGGCGGAGACACAGAGAATGCTCTGCTTGCGTTCCAGGCATTTTACGGTTTAGAGCAGGACGGTAAGTACGGACCGGCATCTAAGGCTAAGCTGGTTTCTGTTTACAACGGAAAGACAGCAGCCAGTGTTCCGGAAAAGAAGAGCACACCGTCTTACACTGCCGGACACGAGTATACCTTGCAGGTAGAGCTGAAAGTCCGGACAGGTCCCGGAACAAACTACAGCGCAAAGAAACATTCGCAGCTGACGCCTGACGGTCAGAAGCATGACAAAGACAAGGATGGTTGCCTTGATGCGGGAACCACCGTAACGTGCCAGGAAATCCAGCGGGTCGGAAACGATATCTGGATGAAAGCACCGAGCGGATGGATGGCTGCCTATTACAGCGGACAGGCGTTCATCGAATAATTAGATAAATGTACTACATATGCCCCCGGGAATCTCCTGGGGTTTTTTGATTTTCAAAGAACGTAAAAAGCCCCGGGAGATTCCCGGGGGCAAAAAGAAACGCCGCAGCTACGCGGCGAAAAGAATAATTCTTTTTTCTGGTCATTTTGGATGTTCTGACCATGTGTTATAATAACATGTATATAGAAGAAAAGCAATAAAAATTCCCGGGCAAATTACCCGGGAAAACATATTGTATCATCGAAATTTTTACAGTTACAACATATCATCTGGTATTGCATTCCGGTGGACCGGATGGAGAGATGGGCGCATCCATGCGGTATCTCTCTCAGCGTTTCACAGCACCGAACCGAATTGTAGCGGGGGTGTTGAATGATGTTGGTACCGAGGAATTAGCTCATCTCGAAATGGTATCCACGATCGTTCATCAGCTTACCTGTGATCTTTCGCTGGAAGAAATTCAGAATTCCGGTTTTGCTAATTACTATGTAGACCACACAGCCGGAATCTGGCCACAGGCGGCCGGCGGAGTCCCGTTTAATTCCTGCGAATTTCAGTCGAAAGGCGATCCGTTAACAGATCTGTTCGAAGATCTCGCTGCAGAACAGAAAGCCCGATCAACGTACGACAACATCCTTCGCTTGGTAAAAGATCCGGAGGTAGCTGATCCGATTCGTTTCCTTCGGGCGCGTGAAGTTGTGCATTTCCAACGTTTTGGTGAAGCACTGCGTTCTGTACAGGACGAATTGAATTCGAAGAACTTTTATGCGTTTAATCCGTCGTTTGATGCAAAGACTTTCTGTGCGGCACCGCAGCCAGGGGCAGGTCAGGGGAATTGCTGCACAAGATAGTAAATTAAAAATCAAAGAACAGCACACCACTGGAAAATCCCATCTGAAAAACAGGTGGGATTTTTTGGGTTTACAGTAAGAAATTCTTATCCAGTCGTAAATCATTATCCCATCATAATATAGAAAAAAGACTTTCAAAAACAGAACAGTCAGAAAGGATGTTCCATGGAAGCAATGAATTATGTAAAGCCCGAACTCATCGTCGTTGCGTTCGTGCTGTATTTTTTCGGTGTTGCTTTGCGGCAGTCGCAGGCGGTGAAGAATAAGTACATTCCGCTGATCTTAGGCGGCATCAGCATGGTGCTGTGTGCGGTTTGGGTGATGGCGACGAGTGAGATTGAGACGGCGAAGGAGGGGGCGATGGCGGTTTTTACGGCGGTCACGCAGGGGATTCTGGTGGCGGGGCTGAGCAATTATGTGAATCAGATTATCAAGCAGATCCATAAGCCGGAGTGAACGGCGCTTCAAAAAATCTGTGTTATGCCGGAGCAGTCTGAACCGTCAGAAAGGGGAGAATATGAAAATTGATCGGTCGTATCTTGGAAATCAGAATACGTATGCGGAAAACAATCCCAAATGTATCGTAGTCCACAACACCGACAACTTCGCAGCAGGTGCCGATGCGCGGGCACATGCGCGAGCACAGCATGACGGGAATTTCCAGAACATTTCCGCACACTATTACGTCGATGACGGTGACACAGCCTACCAGGCGGCACCGCACAGCCGGGGGTGCTGGCATGTCGGCATTAATTACGGCGGAAAAAATCTGTTTCAGCAGTACGGCAACAAGAACAGCATCGGTGTGGAGATGTGTGTGCAGGCCGGGTATAATTATGAAAAAGCATTTGAGAATACTGCGGCACTGGTGCGGGAGATCATGCGGGAGACGGGGATTCCGCTGGAAAGAGTCTATCGTCATTATGACATCTGCAGCAAATACTGTCCGAGCCAGATCATGAACCGCGGTGACTGGGACCGCATGAAGCGGATGATCGGAAGCGGTGCAGGGAGCACAGGAACGGGAACAGCAGGCAGCGGAACAGGAAAAACGTATGCGCCCGGGATCTATCAGGTGCAGACAGCGGCCCTCAACATCCGTCAGGCACCGGATGCGGACAGCAGGATTGCCGGAACGATCCGGGATCAGGGAAGCTACACGGTGACGGAAATCCAGAACACAAGCTGGGGACGGCTTCTCTCAGGGGCAGGCTGGGTCAACTGCCATACAGCGTATTGCCGTTATGCCGGTCCCGCAAAAGAAAAATCGGTAGAGACAGCAAAGTCATCCGGAAAGACAGTCGCAGAGGACGGAATCTGGGGCGAAAATCTGACGCGCCGTCTGCAGGAACTTTTCGGCACACCGCAGGATGGAAAAATCAGCAATCAGCTGGCCGTCAACCGGAAATTCTGTGATGACATCACAGCCGCCGAGTGGGACAGTACGCCAAAAGGCGGATCGGCCCTTGTAAAAGAAATGCAGAAATGGGCATCGGCCGGCATGGACGGCTATATCGGTCCGCAGACAATCCTCGCCTGGCAGAAAAAACTCGGCACGCCGATCGACGGCACAGTAAGCAGCCCATCCGCCATGGTAAAAAAACTGCAGAAGTGGTGCAACCAGAAATAGAAAAAAGAATACTCAAAGACCCGGTTTTGTGTTATACTGGAAGATAGTTTAAAATGAACAGAAAGAAAAGAGCTTCAAAAAAGACTCGAAGTGTCAAATGTAAAATACAAAAGAGAAAAAATAAAGGTAATTTTTGCATACAGATTCATCGGGGGAATTGCGGCTGACAGGAGAGAACAACAGCAGATGAGAAAAAAGGCAGTAAAAAATGCAGGAATGATACGAATTTATCTGAATATGGCATGGAAACTTTTGCAGAAAAACCTGCTTAGCATCGTGATATTTGAGACGGTCTACCGCCTGTTTTCCAGCCAGCTGGTTTCAAGACTCGCCAATGCGGCGATCAACTTTTCCTTAAAACAGCTGGGAACGAGTTATATGACATCGGAAAACTTCAACAAGATCATGCTGCATCCGCTGACCCTTCTGCTGATTTTTGGAATTCTGCTTGTTTTCTTTTTCTGTATGCTGTTTGAAATCTATGCTGTCATGGCGGCTCTGGAGGCCTCCTGGAAACGAAAACGGATTTCCGTTCCTGTCATGATGCTTGCCGGCGGAAGAGGAGCTGCACAGTTTGTGCGTGCCCGCCCATGGACCTGGTTTTTATACATGGCAGCGAGCTTCCCGTACCTTTGGCTGCACAGCAGCTACAGCGCCATCCGCAGTATGAAACTGCTTCAGGTTTCCCTGACGAAGATTTTCAATGCCTTCCCGGCATACTGGATCCCGGTGGTGCTGACGATTCTGCTTGTCGCGTTCTCGTTTGTGTTTTCCTACACCATCCCGTTCCGGTGCATGATGACGGAAAAAGAGAAAAATACCCATCTGCGGGTGCGCCAGACACTGGAAAAACGCGTGCTGCGTGAGCTTGGCATCAACGTCTTTTTCCAGGTGATGATTTTTCTGATTACGTGGGTTTTGTATCTGATTTTCGGAACGGCTGTCGTTGCCTATGCAAAGCTGGTGAAAACGCCGTCTACCGTTGTCAGTACCGTCATCGTCTACGGTGACTGGGTCAAATCGACGATGAGCCTGATCGGCGGAGCGTTCGGCCTTGTCGGAAGCATTACGTATCTGTATCTGATTTTTATCCGTTCCTCCCGAAAGGGCTACCAGAAGAGCCGGACAACGAAAAAGCCGAGCTCGAAGCTGGTACGCACCTTCTGCGGTCCGGTAACGGCGGTGGTTCTCACGATCGCCATGCTGGCGGGAGAAACGGTTTATCTTGTATATGCCATGCGCGCAACACGTGCAGAGGCAACGGCTTCCTCCCAGTATATTTCGGTGTCAGCGCACCGGGGCGGAGCCAGAAAAGCACCGGAAAATACGATGAGCGCGATCAAATATGCAGTGGACAGCATGTCGGATTACGCGGAGATCGATGTACAGGAGACGAGTGATGGTGAGATTGTCCTTATGCACGACACAAATCTGAAGCGGACAACCGGTCTGAATGCCAGCATCTGGACCCTGACCTACGATGAAATCAGCCAGCTCGATGCCGGTGTACGATTCAACAAAAAATTCCGCGGCGAGCAGATTCCGAAGCTGGAAGAAGTCATCGCGTACGCGAAAGGAAAAATCAACCTGAATATTGAAGTAAAATACAACGGCCACAACCAGAATATTGTCAAAAAAGTGGTGAAAATCATCGAGGACAATGACTTTGTGGATCAGTGTGTGCTGACTTCCATGAACTACAATTTCCTCAGGCAGGCAAAGAAAATCAATCCGGATATCAAGACCGGGTATACGATGAAAATGTCGTACGGAGGCCTGGAGGATATGGACGCGGCGGACTTCTTTTCTGTAAAATATACGTACATCACCGAAAGCTTTGTAGAGCATGCGCACAGTCTTGGTAAAGAAGTCTGTGCCTGGACGCTGAATTATCAGGGAGATATGCAGCGGATGGTCAACTGCGGCGTGGACAACATTATCACGGACGATCCGGAGCTGGTGCGTAAGGTTATCCTCGGAACGACCGACCGAAATCCGGGCTTTGTCAGCCTGCTTGGCTATGCACTGAAATAAATGGAGTAAAACAATGGAGGTGGAAACTTCATGGCAGAGAAAGTAAACATGCCATCCCAGAAGAAAGAAAAGAAGAAAAAGAGGAAGAAAAAACTTCCTTCGGATTTTTATGATTATAACCTGCTGGCCTGCACTATTTTGCTGGTCAGCTTCGGACTGATTATGCTGTACAGCGCGAGTGCCTACGAGGCGGCCAGTACATTCAAGGGAAATGATATGTATTATTTCACGCATCAGGCGGGGCTTTCTGCTATTGTTCTGGTGGGGATTGTGATATTGTCGAAGTTTGTAGATTATCATAGTGTATGGTTCCAGCGGATTGCAGCACTGGTATACTGGGGAAGTCTCCTTCTGATGGCGGCGGTAAGGTTTACGCCGCTTGGTTATGAAGCCTACGGGGCGAGAAGATGGCTCCGGATCGGCGGTGGCAGTCTTCAGCCTGCGGAGATTGGAAAGCTGGGGCTGATTCTGTATTTGCCATACATTATCCTGAAGATGGGAAAAAATATGCGTACCATCCGCGCAAAAGCAATTGTCCTCGGACTTGGCGTGCTGCAGGCGCTGGCTGCGTGGATTCTGACGGACAACCTGAGTACCGCCATTATTCTGGGACTCATCGCCTGCGTCATTTTGTTTCTGGCGGACCCGGAGGTAAAATTTTATGCGCGTGTGATTCCGGGCGCGGCGGTAATTGGCGTTTTTGCGATTATCATTTTAAAAAATAATCTGCAAATCTTTGAAAGAATAGGCGGTGACTTCCGGTCGAATCGTATCTATGAATGGCTTTCTGGAGGCAGCTATCAGATTCTGCAGGGACTTTATGCGATTGGATCCGGTGGATTTCTCGGAAAAGGACTTGGCAACAGTACGCAGAAGATTACAACAATTCCGGAAGCACAGAACGATATGATCTTCTCGATCATCTGCGAGGAGCTTGGAATATTTGGCGCGATTCTTGTATTGCTGCTGTTTGGCTACCTGCTGTACCGTCTGTTTGTGGTTGCACAGAATGCGCCGGACGCGTATGGAATGCTGATGGTGAGCGGCGTTTTTGCACATATTTCCATTCAGGTTATTCTGAACCTGTGCGTTGTTCTGAAACTGATGCCGGCAACGGGAATTACCCTTCCATTTATCAGTTACGGAGGAACATCGGTGCTCTTTATCCTGACGGAAATCGGCATTGCCCTGTGCGTCTCCCGCTTTATTGTGTTCCAGGATGGAAAGAGCGGAGAAGGAGAGGCACAGGCGGAAGAACAGTAAAAGTAGAAAAATCTATTGACAAATGCCGGAATAACAGATACACTTTTTTCGAAAGAAATACTGGCTGCCGGGTAGAGGCAGGAAGGAGCAGAATAATGTTAGAAAAGATAAAAGAAATTTTAGTAGAACAGCTCAACTGTGATGCAGACAGCATCAACGAAGATACCTCTTTTAAAGATGACCTGGGTGCAGATTCCCTGGATCTCTACGAGATGGTTATGGCATTAGAAGACGAGTACGGAATTGAAATCGACACCGACGAACTGACAGACCTTTCTACCGTCGGCGACTTTATGGAATATTTGAAACAGCACGGCGTAGAGGTCTGAAAAAGAGCATTGCCGCTGGCAAAAGTGGAAGGATGGTGCAGCTCGGAAGAAACGCCGGGCTGTTTTCCATTCTAAATAAATGGTGGAAGGGAACAGACAAAAGGATTGTTCCAGAAAAACCAGAAATCAGGAGAAAAGAAAAATGAGCAATGTAAAAACAAGATTTGCACCGAGCCCGACAGGCCGGATGCATGTAGGAAACCTGCGTACTGCCCTGTATGCGTATCTGATCGCAAAACACGATGACGGAACCTTTATGCTCCGTATCGAGGATACCGACCAGGAGCGTTTCCAGGAAGGCGCACTTGATATCATCTACCGTACCTTAAAAGAGACCGGCCTGGTACACGACGAGGGACCGGACAAAGACGGCGGCTGCGGCCCGTACGTACAGAGCGAGCGTAATGCAGCAGGTCTGTACCTGAAATACGCAAAACAGCTGGTAGAGCAGGGTGACGCTTATTACTGCTTCTGTGACGCAGAGCGCCTGAGCCAGTGCAAGCGTAACGTAGGCGGAAAAGAAATCTCGATCTACGACAAACACTGCCTTGGTCTTTCCAAAGAGGAAGTAGAGGCCAATCTGGCAGCCGGCAAACCGTACGTCATCCGTTTCAATATGCCGACCGAAGGAACCACAACCTTCCACGATGAGATCTACGGAGACATCACCGTAAACAACGAGGAGCTGGAAGACCTGATCCTGATCAAATCCGACGGATATCCGACCTACAACTTCGCAAACGTCATCGACGACCATCTGATGGGTGTAACCCACGTTGTCCGCGGTAATGAGTATCTGTCCTCATCCCCGAAATACAACCGTATTTACGAGGCATTCGGCTGGGAAGTTCCGGTTTACGTACACTGTCCGCTGATCACCAACGAGGAGCATCAGAAGCTGTCCAAACGCTGCGGCCATTCTTCTTATGAAGACCTGATCGATCAGGGCTTCTTAAAAGATGCCATTGTCAACTTCGTAGCCCTTCTTGGATGGAGCCCGGAAGGAAACCGCGAGATCTATTCTCTCGAGGAGCTGGTAAAAATCTTCGATTACCACCACATCAGCAAATCTCCGGCCGTTTTCGATATGACAAAACTCCGCTGGATGAACGGCGAGTACATGAAGGCAATGGACGACGAGAAGTTCTATGAGATGGCGCTTCCGTATATCCAGAAGACAGTCCACCGTCCGCTCGATTTTAAGAAAATTGCAGCCATGGTAAAAACAAGAATCGAAGTATTCCCGGATATTGCAGACCTCATCGACTTCTTCGAGGAAGTTCCGGAGTACGACGCTTCGATGTACACTCACAAAAAGATGAAGACAAACGAGGAGACCTCCCTTGCACTTCTTCAGGAAGTAAAACCGCTGCTGGCAGCGCAGGAAGATTTCAGCAATGATGCTCTCTTTGAGATGCTCAGCGCATTCGGAAAAGAAAAAGGATACAAGACCGGTTATATTATGTGGCCAATCCGTACCGCTCTTTCCGGAAAACAGATGACACCGGCCGGCGCAACGGAAATCCTTGAGGTTCTGGGAAAAGAGGAGTCTCTTGCCCGCATCGACAAAGCGATTGAGAAATTATCCAAATGATATATAATAATTCACAGAAAAAAGCGGTGATGCATACCACCGGCCCCATGATGGTCCTTGCCGGACCGGGGTCGGGGAAAACCGCAGTGATTACGGGGCGGACCTGCCAGCTTGTAACGAGCGGCATTTCCGCCTCTCGTATTCTTGTCGTAACATTTACGCGTGCGGCGGCAAAAGAGATGAAGGAGCGGTATTTGAAGGCGATGGGAAAGACGAGTACCCAGGTCACCTTTGGAACGTTCCACGGGATATTCTACGCGATTCTGCGCCATACGTACCGCATGTCCGGCAACAATATTTTAAGCGAGGAAGAGAAAAAGCGGCTGATGCGCGAGCTGGTCAACCACTATGCCAGAGACCTGGAGGAAGAGGATCTCGAGGAAAATCTGGCGCGCGAAATCAGCACTGTGAAGAACAATCAGATCCCGCTGGAACATTACTATTCCGCCTGTATGCCGCAGGAAAAGTTCCGCGAAATCTATGAGGCGTATGAGAAATGGCGGAAGGAGAACAAAAAACTCGATTTCGACGATCTGATGGTGCAGTGCAAACGTCTCTTTCTGGAGCGGCCGGAGGTCCTCCGCGCCTGGCAGCAGAAATTTCAGTATATCCTGATTGACGAGTTTCAGGACATCAGCCCCGTGCAGTATGAGATTGTGCGGATGCTGGCGCTGCCGGAAAATAACCTCTTTATTGTCGGGGATGACGATCAGTCGATTTATCAGTTCCGCGGGGCCAAGCCGGAGATCATGCTGAATTTTCCGAAAGATTACCCGGGCGCGGCGCAGGTAGTGCTCGATAAAAATTACCGTAGTACGGAATTTATCGTGAAGCGGTCCCAATGCCTGATCCACCACAACAAAAAGCGGTATGAAAAGGCGATTTCCACCAACAACGAGAAAGGCGCTCCGGTTGCAATCCGGGGATATAAGAACCCGCGCGAGGAGATGCGTGCCGTTGCCGAGGAGCTGCGGGAGGCGGAGAAAAACGGCTGTCCGTATGAAGAGATGGCGCTTTTGTTCCGCACGAATCTTGGCTGCCGGACAGCAGTAGAGGAACTGATGGAAGCACAGATCCCGTTCCAGATGCGGGATGCCCTGCCGGATCTCTATGACCACTGGATTGCGAAAGATCTGCTGACGTATCTGAATCTTGCGATGGGAAGCCGGAAGCGCGGCGAGTTTTTAAAGATTGCCAACCGCCCGAACCGTTATCTGTCGCGGGATGCCTTTGAGGAGGCGACTGTTTCGTTCGATGCACTTCTGGAATATTACGAAGAAAAAGACTGGATGTGCCAGCGGATCCGCAAACTGGAGCAGGATATCACGACACTGACGCATTTATCGCCGTTCGGCGCGGTCAATTACATCCGCTATGCGATCGGCTATGAACAGTATGTGAAGGAATATGCTGCATACCGCCATCTGAAAGAGGATGATCTGATTTCCGTTTTGAACGAGCTGCAGGAGGCGGCAAAGAGCCAGAAAAGCATCGAGGGCTGGTTTGCACATATTGAGGAATACCAGCAGAAGATGAAGGAAAAACAGAAGCAGCGCGCAGAGAGTGCGGAAGGAGTTATGGTTTCCACCCTGCACAGCGTCAAGGGACTCGAGTACGACAAGGTCTATCTTCTTGACGTCAACGAGGGCGTAATGCCGTATCAGAAAGCAGTCCTTGCGGAGGCGATCGAGGAGGAGCGGCGGATGTTCTACGTCGGAATGACGCGCGCCCGGAAAGAGCTGACGCTCTGTTACGTGGAGGAACGGTTTGAAAAGAAAGTCGAGCCGTCCCGGTTCCTGGACGAGGTGATCCAGTAAATTTGTACTGTTGTGAAAGATGTTGAAAATAAATTTACTAATTGATAAAATTTTAACAAATAATACATTGACAAAGTTTTAACAATGAAGTATAGTAATACCTGTAAGCGGGAACAATAAGATGACCGCAAAGCGAGGAGGAAAAACATTATGAAAATTTTATTTTACGATACCCAGAGCTACGACAGAGAATCTTTCGACCGAACCAAAGAGCAGTTTCCAGAAATTGAAGTGGAATATTTAAAAACCGGCCTTGCTGCAAGAACCGCTTCCCTGGCAAAGGGCTACGATGCCGTGTGCGCCTTCGTAAACTCCGATGTCGGAACAAAAACCGTAGAAGCACTGCATGAGGCAGGCGTCAAGCTGATCCTGATGCGCTGCGCAGGCTTCAACAACGTAGATTTAAAGACAGCTGCAAAATACGGCATTGATGTACGCCGTGTACCGGGTTACTCCCCGGAGGCTGTAGCTGAGCATGCGATGACACTGGCCATGACGGTAAACCGCCACATGCACAAAGCATATACGAAAGTAAGAGAAAACGACTTCAGCCTGGGCGGACTGATGGGATTTAACTTCTATCAGAAGACTGCCGGAATCGTCGGAACCGGAAAAATCGGTGCGGCTATGGCAAGAATCTGCCGCGGTTTTGGCATGAAAGTCATTGCTTACGATGTATACCAGAATGAATCCTTAAAAGATTTTGTTACGTACGTAACTCTTGATGAACTGCTGGCACAGAGTGATCTGATCTCCCTGCACTGCCCGCTGATGGACAGCACATACCACATGATCAACCGCGAGAGCATCAAAAAGATGAAAGACGGCGTGATCCTGGTCAATACGTCCCGCGGAGGTCTGGTAAAGACAGACGACCTGATCGAGGGAATCCGTGCAAGAAAATTCTTCGGCGTCGGCCTTGACGTATACGAGGAGGAAACCCCGAACGTATTCGAGGACCGTTCCGATGAGATTCTGGAGCACTCCACCACAGCACGTCTCCTGTCCTTCCCGAACGTTATGATCACTTCACATCAGGGATTCTTCACCGAGGAAGCACTGCGTGCGATTGCAGAGACCACACTGCAGAATGCACTGGATTTCGAGGCAGGAAAAGAGACCCCGAACATTGTCCGTGCATAATGGAAATCCACTAGAAAACAGTTATCTTATAAGAGAACAAGAGACAACCCATTTTCGGCGGGTTGTCTCTTTTAAATTATGAGAAAATAGTGTATGATGGTAGATAGCAGAAAAAACGGCCAGAGGAAAACACTGGCCGGATACAAAAGGAGAGCAGGATTTTATGGACTGTAAAGAAGCAGAAAAATTAATACAGCCATACGTGCAGGGAAATATGCCGGAGAAAGAGATGGAACCGTTTATTTCCCATATCCGGAAATGCCATACATGCCACGAGGAACTGGAGACATATTTTATTGTGAACCGTGCGATGGCATATTTCGAGGATGACGCGCCCGATTCCTACAATCTGACAGGACTTCTGGAACGCGATCTGGAGAAAAAAGAGGAAGAAGCGAGACACCGCCGGTACAAAGATACGTTTTTCCGGGTGCTGATGCTGATTCTCGTTCTGTTTCTGGTGCTCCTGGCTCTGCACTATTTTGAAGTGATAGAATTACCCTGGCTGAAAGGATTATTATGAGTGATAAAATCGTATTACTGGACGGACACAGTATTCTGAACCGGGCTTTTTACGGCGTACCGGATCTGTCCAATGCAGAAGGACTGCACACGAACGCCGTATATGGATTCCTGAATATTCTGTTTAAAATTCTCGATGAGGAGCAGCCGCAGTATCTTGCCGTGGCGTTTGACCTCCATGCACCGACATTCCGCCACAAAATGTATGACCAGTACAAGGGAACGAGAAAGCCGATGCCGCAGGAATTGCGCGAACAGGTCCCGGTGATCCAGGAAGTGCTCGCAGCAATGGACATTGAGATTGTCACAAAAGAGGGCTATGAGGCGGATGATATCTTAGGAACGCTCGGCCGCAAATGCGAGGCGGAAGGGATGGAAGTTACGATCGTATCCGGAGACCGCGACCTGCTGCAGCTTGCAACGGACCACATTCTGATCCGGATTCCAAAGACCGTAAAGCGTGTGACGACGATCGAAAATTACCACACGGCAGAGGTGTTGGAAAAATACAGTCTTCTCCCGAAACAGATCATCGATCTGAAAGCGCTGATGGGCGATACCGCAGACAATATCCCGGGTCTGCCGGGTGTCGGCGAGAAAACCGCGACGAAAATCCTGCTGCAGTACGAGACACTGGAAAATGCGTATGCACATTTCGAGGAGATCAAACCGAACAAGGCAAAAGAGGCGATGCGTGATCATTATGATCTGGCGGAATTAAGCAAAAAACTTGCAACGATTGATACCGATGCGCCGGTGGAGCTCGACCGTGAAAAAGCGGCACTCTCGAATTTTTATACACCAAAAGCGTATGAGATGTTCAAACGTCTGGAGTTTAAAAACCTGCTGGGCCGCTTTGAGGAGACGAATGCAGAACCAGAGGATGCCGTCTTTCTGCGCACCGTAACGGATTTTTCCGAGGCGGAAGAACTCTTTGGAACCATCGCGAAGGAGGAGAAGGCAGGAGCCGCTCTTCTGACAGAAGAAACCCCGAAGGACGGACCGATGGCAGATCGGAGCCGTTTACTTGTCGGTATGGCAGTTGCGTATGGAAGCGGAGAGCCGGATGTTGTTTACTTCCCAGCAGAAGGTTTCCTGACCGGAGATTATTTAAAAGAAAAATTGACTGAGCTGCAGAAGCAGATTCCGCTTTTCTGCGTCATGGACGGAAAAGAATTTCTGAAGGATATGCCGGACGCCGATGAAGCCCATCTGTTTGATGCCGGAATTGCCGCGTATTTATTAAATCCATTGAAATCACAGTATTCGTACGATGATATCGTAAAAGAGTACGTACACCGCTATGTGCCGGCAGTGGAAGAGATCTTCGGCGGAAGCAAGATTCCGGCCGCAGGAAAGATGACGCCGGAACAGCAGGAGTCGTATGCAGGTCATCAGGCGTATGCTGTATTTGCCGCACAGGAAAACATGGAAAAGCTGCTGAAGGAGCAGGGCATGTGGGATCTGTACCGGAATGTGGAGATTCCGCTGGTGTTTACGCTCCGTCAGATGGAAGCGGATGGAATCGCCGCAGAAAAAGAAGCACTTTCCGTTTACGGAGCTGATCTGGCGGAGCGGATCGGAGAGCTGGAGGCACAGATCTACGAGGAGGCTGGCGAGGAGTTTAACATCAATTCCCCGAAGCAGCTCGGCGTGATTCTGTTTGAAAAGCTGCAGCTTCCGGGCGGCAAAAAGACCAAGACGGGTTATTCCACCGCCGCCGATGTGCTCGAAAAGCTCGCACCGGATCACAAACTCGTTGCCGATATTCTGGAGTACCGCCAGCTTGCCAAACTGAAATCGACGTACGCCGACGGTCTGCAGGCCGTGATCGGGAAAGATGGAAGAATCCATTCGACATTTAACCAGACCATCACCGCGACCGGCCGCATCAGCAGTACCGATCCGAATCTGCAGAACATTCCGGTGCGGATGGAGCTTGGCCGTCTGATCCGGAAAGCCTTCGTGCCAAAGCCTGGCTGTGTCTTTCTGGATGCCGACTATTCCCAGATTGAGCTCCGCGTGCTGGCCCATATGTCGGGCGATGAAAACCTGATCGAGGCGTACCGCGAGGCGGAGGATATCCACCGCATGACGGCATCGAAAGTGTTCCATGTGCCGCTTGAAGAGGTAACACCGCTGCAGAGAAGAAATGCGAAGGCGGTCAACTTCGGTATCGTATACGGCATCAGTTCGTTCGGTCTGGGCCAGGATCTCGGCATCAGCCGGAAAGAGGCAGAGGCCTATATCCAGCAGTATTTCGAGACGTATCCGGGTATCCATGAGTTTTTGAACCGCTGCGTGGAGGATGCCAAAGAGAAAGGCTATTCCGTGACGATGTTCGGACGCAGACGGCCGATGCCGGAGCTGAAATCGAGCAACTTTATGCAGCGGTCATTCGGCGAGCGCGTTGCGATGAATGCGCCGATCCAGGGAACGGCGGCGGATATTATTAAAATAGCGATGATCCGCGTGGCGAAACGGCTGAAAGAGGAGCAGTTAAAGACCAGACTTCTTCTTCAGGTACACGATGAGCTGCTGCTGGAAGTGCCGGAAGACGAGCTCGAAAAGGCAGAACAGATCCTGGAAGAGGAGATGACCGGGGCAGCACATCTGGCTGTCAAACTCGAGATCGATATGCACACAGGAAACAACTGGTACGAGGCGAAATAGCGCACTCATACCAGGAGCGAAAGGATACAAAAGAATGAAAGTTTTTGGAATTACAGGCGGCGTGGGCGCCGGAAAAAGCGAAGTGCTCACGTACCTTGGACAGAATTATGATGCAACGGTGATCCAGGCGGACGAGGCAGGTTACCTTGTGATGCTGCCGGGCGGCGAATGCTATGGAGAGATTGTGAAGCTGTTCGGCAGACAGATCACCACAGAGACCGGCGAACTTGACCGGAAACGGATTGCTGAGATCGTTTTTCAGGACGAAGAAAAGTTAAAAGCCCTGAATGCGATCGTTCATCCGGCGGTAAAACGGTATATCAAAAAAGCCATTGCAGCTGCGGAAAAAGCAGGGACGGAATACGTCTTTGTGGAGGCCGCACTCTTAATCGAAGAAAAATATGATGAAATTTGTGATGAACTGTGGTATATTTATGCGGATGAAGAAGTCCGGAAGGAGCGATTGATCGAAGGACGCGGCTATTCCGAGAAGAAAGTACGCGAAATCATGGCAAATCAGCTCTCCGAGGATGAATTCAGCAGCCACTGCGATTTTGAAATCGACAACAGCGGCGATTTTGAGGAAACAAAAAAACAGTTAGACCATAGGATGAAAAAATATGAAACTTTGTAGTATTGCAAGTGGTTCGAGCGGAAACTGCATTTTCGCGGGAAGCGAGACCACAAGCCTTCTGATCGATGCGGGCATCAGCGGAAAGCGCGTGGAGGCGGGGCTGGCTGTTCTCGATCGCAGCGCGAAGGAGCTGGACGGCATTCTCGTGACACATGAGCATTCCGATCATATCCAGGGCCTTGGCGTGCTGGCGCGCCGGTATGGTATTCCGATTTACGCAACGGATGGAACAATTCAGGCGATGCAGCAGACGAAGAGCCTTGGAAAGTTCCCGGAGGGGATTTTCCACACGATTCACGCGGATGACACGTTTACGCTGGGTGATATCGCCGTACATCCGTTTACGATCTCCCACGATGCGGCAGAGCCGGTCGGCTACCGCATGGAATCCGGCGGGAAATCGATTGCGATTGCGACGGATCTTGGCGTTTACAGCGATTACACGGTTCAGAATCTGACCGGGCTGGATGCCGTTTTGTTAGAGGCAAATCACGACGAGAACATGCTTGCGGTCGGACCGTACCCGTATCCGTTAAAACAGCGGATCGCCGGGGCGAAAGGCCATTTATCAAACCTGGCGGCAGGCCATCTCCTCTGCGAGATTCTGCACGACAATCTGCAGGAAGTGCTGCTCGGCCATCTGAGCAAGGAAAATAATTATGAGGCACTGGCCTTTGAAACCGTGGCCTGCGAGGTCACAACGGGTGATAATCCGTATCACTCGGGTGATTTTCATCTCGCTGTCGCTAAAAGAAGCGAAGTATCACCGTTAATTGAGGTTTAAATATACATTTTTAGAGCTACATACCATGTTTTTCGCAAGGCCGCCATTACCGGTTTTTCCGGGGCTTTGACATAAAACCAGAAAAAGGAGAATGGAAACATGAAGAAGACAATTATCACTGTCGTAGGCAAGGACACCGTGGGCATTATCGCAAAGGTATGTAATTATCTGGCAGAGAACCAGGTAAACATCGAAGACATTTCTCAGACGATTGTGCAGGGATATTTCAACATGATGATGGTAACGGACGTCTCCAAGAGCGAGAAATCCAACGCAGAGCTTGCAAAAGATCTGGAGAAGCTTGGAAGTTCCATCGGCGTTGTCATCCGCTGCCAGCATGAAGATATTTTCAATATGATGCACCGTATCTAAAGCGAAGGAGAAAAACGACATGATAAATCTGTTTGAAGTAAAGGAAACGAACGAGATGATCGAAAAAGAGAATCTGGACGTTCGTACCATTACCCTTGGAATCAGTCTTATGGACTGTATCGACTCCAATCTTGACAAGCTGAACCGCAAAATCTACGACAAAATCACGACGACTGCCAGAAATCTGGTTTCCGTAGGTGAGGAGATCGAGGGCGAGTTCGGTATTCCGATTGTAAACAAGAGAATTTCCGTTACCCCGATTGCCTTAGTCGGCGCAGCAGCCTGCAGAACGCCGGAGGATTTCGTGACGATTGCACAGACTCTGGACCGTGCGGCAAAAGAAGTCGGCGTCAATTTCCTCGGCGGCTATTCCGCTCTGGTAAGCAAAGGTATGACGACAGCAGATGAGCTTCTGATCCGTTCTATCCCGCAGGCACTGGCTGTTACGGATTTTGTCTGCAGTTCCATCAACCTTGGCTCCACCAAAACCGGTATCAACATGGATGCTGTCAAACTGATGGGTGAGATCATTAAGAAGACGGCGGAGGCAAGCAAAGAGAACAACTGCCTTGGATGCGCAAAACTCGTTGTTTTCTGCAATGCACCGGACGACAACCCGTTCATGGCAGGCGCTTTCCACGGCGTAACCGAGGCGGATGCCATCATCAATGTCGGCGTTTCCGGTCCTGGTGTTGTCAAACATGCTCTGGAAAAAGTACGCGGCGAGAACTTTGAGGTACTCTGCGAGACGATCAAGAAGACCGCATTTAAGGTAACGCGTGTCGGCCAGCTCGTTGCACAGGAGGCTTCCAAGCGGCTGAACATTCCGTTTGGTATCATTGACCTTTCCCTGGCACCGACTCCGGCGATCGGAGATTCCGTTGCGGATATCCTTGAGGAGATCGGCCTCGAGCACGCAGGTGCACCGGGAACGACAGCGGCGCTGGCGCTTCTGAACGATCAGGTGAAAAAGGGCGGTGTTATGGCATCTTCCTATGTCGGCGGTCTCTCCGGCGCATTCATCCCGGTTTCTGAGGATCAGGGTATGATCAACGCAGTCAACGACGGCGCACTGACCATTGAAAAACTCGAGGCAATGACCTGTGTCTGCTCCGTAGGTCTTGATATGATCGCCATCCCGGGAGACACGAAAGCATCGACCATATCCGGAATCATCGCAGATGAGCTTGCCATCGGTATGGTCAACCAGAAAACAACGGCAGTCCGCCTGATCCCGGTCATCGGAAAAGGCGTGGGCGAGACCGTAGAATTCGGCGGCCTCCTCGGCTATGCACCGATCATGCCGGTCAACAACTTCTCCTGCGAGGCATTTGTCAACAGAACAGGAAGAATCCCGGCACCGATTCATTCGTTTAAAAACTAAAGAGAAAGCTGAAAAGCCGGCAGTGATCCTGAATGGAAAGGATCGCTGCCGGCTTTTTTACCATCTGCGCAAATAAAAATAGTAATTTTAAGAAATGTATAGTATGATATATTACATACTGATAATTTTACTTGCAACCCATAAAAAGTGTAAGAAAAAATGAATTATTACGGGGAACTTCAGCGGTAGCAGCCGTTGTTCTAGCAATACCTCTGCGGATGTGGATGTGAAGGCCGCCATAGAAAACACAAAGTATTATTTGAACAAAAACGGCAAAATGCAGACTGGCTGGCAGAAGATCGGTGGAAAATGGTATTACATGGATAAGAACGGAGCGCTGCAGGAATCTAAATGGATCAGCGGAATTTATTATGTAAAAGTCGATGGGCAGTCCGTTCGTCTGATGAAAGACCGGAAAGCTTTCCTTCCTCCCGGTAAATCGCACGGATCTGGTTCATGATGAGGTACAAAACAGACTGTTTCCTCAGATCTTTCGGTATGACCTCCAGTGCCTCATGGAACTTGCGCCTGTAATGTACCCAGCACCCTGCGATCTTCAGATCTCCAAAATATGATGTTCCTCAACTTCGACTTTTCAGGCACAAAGCGGTAACATCTTGATATGGCATCTGGAAGCTGTTTTCATTCTTTTTGCCGATCTGTTTTTTCTTTTTGGCTGCTCTTATTGGACAGCACGATCTGTTCCATCATCAGCTGCATCTTATCATTGCGGGTCTGTGTCTGTTTTGTCAGTTCCTCCATCTGATCCTGAAGACAGAGAAACAGAAGAAAATATATCTGCCGAAAGTCCATTTCCGTTTTTGATACACATCACTGGAACTTCGGGCACAGTTGCTGTTCTTTTTTTGCCTTTTAACGCTAAAAGGTAATGTTTTTCTTGTGTGCAGTAAAGTGTTAGAGTATAATAAAACCAGTTTTTTTGCATAAGTTTAGGCGGAGAATCCTGCCGTAGCAGGATCCTTTCTTACGGTGTTATTTCACAGACGTAACCATAATAGTTTTACTGCAGGGGGGGATAGAAAATGAAAACAAAAGAGATTCAGGAACTCTATCAAATAAAATTACATAGTATGGACACGATCCTGCATCAGATATCGCTTATGGATCAGGTGGAAAATGAGCAGGAGCTGTCAGAAATTATTCACTCTTTGTTGCAGGCGATTGGAAACTATACAGGGGCAGACCGGGTATATGTTTTTGACTGGGAAACTGATCAGAAGGACAGTCTGAGCAATGCATTTGAATGGTGTGCCGATGGAGTGGCACCAGAGATAGATAACCTTCAGGCAATCCCGGTCAGTTCGATGCCGAACTGGGTGAAACGATTTGAAAACAAGGAAGTAATCGTGATTCATGATCTGGAAGCGACAAAAAATTCTGAACCGGAAGAATATGAATTGTTAAAAACACAGGAAATATGTTCCTTGATTGCGGTGCCGATTTATGCCAATCATCAGATGAATGGATTCATCGGGGTAGATAATCCTGATTTGAGGCAGAATGAGATTTCCATTACACTGCTGTCTGATGTTGGCGGACATCTTGGATGTGTGAGGGAAAATCTGAAAAGTACGGTACTGTTGAAAAAGGCTCTTGATGAGGCGACAAAGAGGTCAGAGATTATTGCCGCAATTGCTACGTTGTATGTAACAATCGTACAAGCCAATGTTAAAGAGCGGACATATGAGCTTTTGAAAGGCCATGACCTTGTGCAAAAAATCCTTGGACAAAAGGGGAAAATTGATGATGTTATGGAAAGGCTTCCAACAGCATTTGCCGCCCAGGAAGAGAGAGAAAAATACCGGGAGTTTCTTGACTTTGATACATTGACAGAGAGACTTCGTAATACGAATTCTGTTTCGATTGAATTTATGGGAGTAAACGGAGAATGGCGGCTGGCCAGATTTATTGTAAAGAGCAGAGATGCACATGGAAACGCTGTGGATGTGCTTTATGTCGTACGAGATATTACGGAAGAAAAATCACGGGAACTCATGTATCAGAAACAGCTTAAGGAAAGCATGGAAGATGCTCATCGCGCGAATCTTTCAAAAACAGCCTTTCTCCGGCGTATGAGCCACGATATCCGTACACCGCTAAACGGAATCGTGGGGATGATCCATATCGCTGAAAAATATAACAATGATGTGGTCAAGTTAAGGGAATGCAGGAAGAAGGTACTTCAGTCCGCCGATTATCTGCAAAATCTGATCAACAATGTCCTGGATATCAGCAAACTGGAATCCGGTTCCCTTGTGTTGGAACATAAATCCTTTGATCTGGCAGAACTGTTAAGGAATAATCTGACGGTTGTTGCAATGAGTGCTTATGAGAATGGTGTAAGATTTGAAGGCGGCGTGGAAGCAAGCACAATCCGCCACAGATATTTGATTGGAAGTCCGGTACATCTGAGCAGGGTTTTAATGAATCTTTCTTCCAACGCGATTAAATACAATCATTTTCATGGAACAGTGAATGTTCATTGCGAAGAATTATCGGATGATGGGAATATAGCTGTTTTTCAGTTTGTATGTTCAGATACCGGTCTTGGTATGAGTGAAGAATTTCAAAAACATGCGTTTGATGCTTTTGCGCAGGAAGGCAAACAGTCAACTACAACATTCAGTGGCTCCGGTCTGGGACTTTCGATTGTCAAAGATATTGTTGAACGGATGGGTGGAACGATAGAACTGGAAAGCGAAGAAAATGTAGGAAGCACGTTTACGGTTACGGTTCCATTTGAAATAGATTATTTGGTTGAAAATAATGATTCACAGAAGGACAGCTACTCACAGGATATGGATCCGTCAGGAAAACGGGTGCTTCTTGTTGAAGATAATGTCATTAATATGGAGATAGCCCATGCAATCCTGGAGGAGGAGCATCTGAACATTACAGAAGCGAAAAACGGAAAAGAGGCATTTGAAATATTTCAGAATTCCAGGTTGGATGAGTATGATGTCATCATCATGGATGTGATGATGCCGGTCATGGATGGGCTGGAAGCAACAAAAGCAATTCGTATGCTGGAACGTGAAGATGCCAAAAAGATTCCAATCATTGCCATGACGGCAAATGCTTTTGAGGAAGATCGGAAAGCATGTCTGGAGGCCGGGATGAATGAACATATTGGAAAGCCGATTGATATTCCGCAATTAAAAAGAGTGATCACAAAACTGCTGACAAAAAGGGGTAGTAAACGCAAAAACATAATCATTCATTGAAATTAAGAAGAACTATAGCAATTTTATTAGGACTTTTGATATTTAGCAGTCACCCTGGCAGGGTGCAAAAACACAGATAACACGAAAGAAGAAACCGAAAAGCCTGTTATTACCCTCGGCAGCGACAGCTATCCACCATACAATTATCTGAATGAGGATGGTGTACCGACAGGAATTGATGTAGAACTGGCTACGGAAGCATTCAAAAGAATGGGATAACAGGTGAAGGTTGTCCAGATCAACTGGGAGGAGAAAAAAGAACTGGTGGAGAGCGGCGAGATTGATTGTATCATGGGCTGTTTTTTCTATGGAAGGACGTCTTGACGATTACCGCTGTCCAGTCCACAACCAAACCGGAAAGCATCTTTCTGAACCGGACGGATGAGAGGATCCCAAAGCTGGGAAATCTGATCATCCTGGGACACCGGGAGCTGATCTATACGTTTCTGGGAAAAGGATATGTAGATGCGGTTGCTGCACACGAGGAATCTATCGTTCAGTATAGGAAGGATTATGATGCAAGCTTCCGTATCCTGGAAGAGCCTCTGATGATCACCGGAATAGGCGTTGCTTTTGCAAAAGAGGATGACAGGGGAATCTGTGAGCAGATGGGCCAGACACAGGAAGAGATGCGTCTGGATGGCACATCCCTGAAAATCATTGAAAAATACCTGGATGATCCCCAGAAGTATCTGGAGGTGGAGAAAAACGGATCCAGCTGCTCGGCGGTCTGATAGGAATCTGTGTAGCTGTAGTCTCTCTGTTTTATTTCTTCCACGCAGAAAAAGCAGAAGCAGAGAAAAGAATGGTGGAGATTGTAAATTATGTCAAAGTGCAGTGTTCCACCTACACCCATTATAATGAATCTTCGGAATCCAAAAGTCTCCTCCGTGCCATTGAAAGTGCCAGACAAATGAGTACAAATATTAAAATGGAAACAGAAAACGGCGGGCAGCTAAGAGAGGATTTCCTGAAAGAAAAAAGGTGCCGACGTGACAAAAACATGGGATGGTCAGGAAGCTGTTGAACTGTTCAGAAATAGTGAACCTGGTGAATTTGATGTCATTCTTATGGACATTATGATGCCGGTCATGAATGGTTATGAAGCTACAAAGATGATTAGGTCTCTGGACAGAGAGGATGCAAAGAAAATACCGATCATTGCAATGACAGCAAATGCGTTCACGGAGGACAGAATAAGGGCAAAAGAAGCAGGGATGAATGAACATGTTGCTAAGCCTGTTGATGTGGAATTACTGATGAAAGTAATTTATAGCGGGAGTGCTATGAAGCATTAATAGTACATGAGAAAACAAGGAGGAATTCAGTTGTTGGAGAAAGCGGTTCAGGCTGCAATATATGAAAAAGCTCTTAAAAATCATTATATAGAAATCCTGTACATTGATTTTGAAGATACTCATGCGTTATGCATCTGGCAATATAGATGATCTTAATCGGATAAAACAGCAGATGACGATGGAAGCAATCACACAGGGAACAGCAGAACACATCATGCATCATGTTATGATCAATTTTATACTGAATGGTGAGATGCGTTTCATGCAGTTTGATTTTACAAGAGAAAGTGCAGATACAAAAAATGTTTTCCTGTTTGTGGAGGACTATACAGTTCCACAGCAGTAGATGATGATGCTGCTGGAAAAAAGCTGGTTCTATAACAGAACCAGCTTTTTTGTGTATTCATGGACGAACTGTGTCCCTGTTTTGTGAGAACGGACAGTCTCGTAAAAAAGAGAGGCCTGTATATCGCTCTCAAAGGCGGCAAGTGCATCGCCGGTAAGAAGCCGCGGGGCGTCGGCTGCCTTGGCAATGAGCGGCAGAGAAGAACGTCTTCTAATCTCTTTTAACAATGCACCGGCACTTTTTCGGAAACCGAGAACACGGTTATAGCCGGCCGGGTACAATGTTTTCTGGTTCAGAAGCAGATGCATCAGGGCGCGGCTGATGCGGGTATACGTCATTTCCTTTGTTTTAAGCTGCATGGCGAATTCTGAAAATGAGGAGCATGCGTGGCGCTGGCGGAGGATGCGGTTGGCAAGATCCGGCGAGAGGTCGAGACAGGAGGAGAGAGATCCCTTCGTCTCCGTGAGGAGCCGTGCGGCGAGGAGCAGGCTGAAATCATCGGCGGTCAACAGTCCATGAGATGCGACGGCATTCTGAAAAGCGTGAAAGACCGCTTCTGGCATGCAGGAGGCGAGCGCGGACAGTTCCAGATCCTTATGCGGATTGGAAAAAAGAAGATTCCGCATTGCTGTAGCAGAAGGGAGTGCATGTGTGAAAAGCGCTCCTTCGTGGTAGCCGCTGCCCTCCCGGCGGATCGTTACCGGCCGAATGCGGCTTTGTGACAGCAGAAGTGCCTGGACATATTCAATGCCTAAAATATTGTTTGGTTCTTTTAAAAAGGTATCAAGTTCTTCTTTTGAAAGCGAAGAGAAGGAAGCGCTGTCAGAAAAATAAGCGGAAAGTGCCTGTGCGCGCGCCGTCGGGAAGGAAAGTCCGTTCCGAAGCAGACCGGAGAGCAGCTCACGGTATTCCTCCGGCTCGTGGAGCAGAACATCAGCGAGTTCCAGAAACGGCGCCGTGTCTCCATATTCACTGCCAAAGCAGAGAAAATCGACACAGCCAAGCGCAGTAAGGAGCGATACCGCCCCGCGTGCGAAATGCTGTGCACTGCCGAGCGCAAAGTGACACGGAAGCTGTAAGATAAGGTCCGCGCCGCCAAGAAGCGCCAGCTCCGCACGGTCATGTTGGTCAAGAATCGCAGGTGCGCCGCGCTGGACGAAATCGCCGCTCATAATCACGACAAGATAGTCCGCCCCGGTCAGTTCCCTGGCTTTTGCCAGCTGATAAGCATGGCCGTTATGAAAAGGATTATATTCTGCAATGACTGCGGTAATGGTCATAAAACGTACCTTCTTTCGAAAAAAATAGCACGATTCCAAACAGAGAGGAACCGCGGATCACATAGCCCTATCGTAACAAAAACAGAAAAGGAATGCAAGAATTCCTCCGTTTTGGATTTTTTGTCCAGTTGTTTTGAATTTTATACTTGCGAAAGGGCAAAAAGCGTACTACAATGAGAATATCGAGTAAATTTATCGAAAGGAGTCAAAAGATCATGGGATTTATTGACACAATTAAAGCAAGAGCAAAAGCAGACAAAAAAACAATTGTACTGCCAGAGTCAGAAGACAGAAGAACATATGAGGCTGCTGCACAGATCCTGAAAGAGGACCTTGCAAATCTGATCATCATCGGAAGCGAAGAGGCAGTAAAGAAAGGCAGCGAGGGACTGGATGTCTCCAAAGCTACTATTGTAGATCCAGAGAAAAACGAGAAAACACAGGCTTATGTAGATAAGCTGGTAGAGCTTCGTGCAAAGAAAGGCATGACTCCGGAGAAAGCAAGAGAGACCATCCTGAATGACTATACATATTATGGCGTTATGATGGTTAAAATGGGAGATGCAGACGGACTTGTTTCCGGTGCCTGCCATTCTACCGCAAACACCTTACGTCCATGCCTGCAGATCTTAAAGACCAAACCAGGCACAAAACTCGTATCCGCATTCTTCCTGATGGTAGTTCCGGACTGCGAGTACGGCGATGACGGTGTATTCGTATTCGGTGACTGTGGTCTGAACCAGAACCCGAATCCGGAAGAGCTGGCTGCAATCGCAGAGTCTTCCGCAGAGTCCTACCGCATGCTGACCGGAAACGAGCCAAGAGTTGCTATGCTTTCCCACTCCTCCAAAGGAAGTGCAAAACATGCTGATGTAGACAAAGTTGTTGAGGCTACCAGAATTGCAAAAGAAGCAAACCCGGATCTCGCTCTCGACGGCGAGCTGCAGCTTGATGCAGCAATCGTTCCGAGCGTAGGTGCATCCAAAGCTCCGGACAGCAAAGTAGCAGGAAAAGCAAACGTTCTGATCTTCCCGGATCTGGATGCCGGAAACATCGGATACAAACTGGTACAGAGACTGGCAAAAGCAGAAGCATACGGCCCAATGACGCAGGGTATCGCAGCTCCAGTCAACGATCTGTCCCGTGGATGCTCCGCAGAGGATATCGTTGGTGTTGTAGCAATCACTGCTGTACAGTGCCAGGCACAGTAAGCACGAAATAAAACCAATTACAAGCGGTTTTCTGGCCGGCTGCGGAGAACAGGCCGGCCAGAAGTTTTAATAAGACTTTTAAAATAGGAGAATTTAGAAATGAACGTATTAGTAGTAAACTGCGGAAGTTCCTCTCTGAAATTCCAGCTGATCAATTACGATAACCGTGACGTCCTGGCAAAAGGACTCTGTGAGAGAATCGGTATCGACGGACGCCTCGTTTATGAGCCAAAGAACGGCGAAAAAGAGGTAACAGAAGCAGCAATGCCGACACACGTAGAGGCAATCCAGATGGTTCTGGACGCTCTGGTAAACGAGAAGAGCGGCGTCATCAAGAGCCTGGAAGAAGTAGATGCCATCGGACACCGCGTTCTGCACGGCGGAATGAAGATCACAAACTCTGTTATCATCGATGACGAAGTAATCAAAGTTATCGAGGAGTGCGCTGACCTTGGTCCTCTGCACAATCCGGCAAACCTGATGGGAATCAATGCCTGCATGAAACTGATGCCGGGCGTTCCAAACGTAGCAGTATTTGATACCGCATTTCATCAGACCATGCCTCCGAAAGCATATATGTACGGTATTCCGAAAGAGTACTATGAGAAATACGCAATCCGTAAATACGGCTTCCACGGAACTTCTCATAAATTCGTATCCAAGAGAACCGCAGAGTTCCTTGGCAAAGACTACAACGATCTGAAGATCATCGTATGCCATATGGGAAATGGTGCTTCCCTTTCCGCTGTAAAGAACGGCAAATGTGTAGATACCTCCATGGGCCTTACCCCGCTCGAAGGTGTGATCATGGGAACCCGTTCCGGAGATATCGATCCGGCTTTTGTTGAGTATCTGTGCAACAAAGAGAACCTGACCGTATCCGAGGTTCTGAACATTCTGAACAAGAAATCCGGTATGCTCGGCATGACCGGCATCTCCAGCGATTACCGTGATGTATCTGCAGCAGCAGAGGCAGGCAATCAGGATGCCATCAACTGTCTGGAAGCATACGCTTACCGCATTATCAAATACATCGGTTCCTACATCGCAGCTATGGGCGGCGTAGATGTGATCACCTTCACCGCAGGCCTTGGAGAGAACGCTATTCCGCTTCGTGAGACCATCTGCAAAGCATTTGAGTTCATGGGTCTGGAATTCGATTCTGAGGCAAATAACTGCCGCGGCGTTGAGAAGATCATCACCAAAGAAGGCTCCAAGATTACAGCATGCGTGATCCCGACCAACGAGGAAATCGCAATCTGCGAGGAGACTGTAGAGTTAGTAAAAGGAAAATAAAAAATAATTCAAAAAGCAGTTGACAATTCTTACCTTCCCGGGTATAATTGGTAAAGCGTGATTAGGAGAACAATATGAAAATCAGTCTGACCAAGTTATTTGCGCAGGACGGAAAGTCCGAAAAGTATGAAATTCCGCTTACATCCGAAACTTTTTCGATCGGCGGGCAGGACTATCGGGTAATCGAAAAACATCCTGTTATCCTTGGCCTTACGCATGAAGGCAATCGTGTGATCACGATCACCGGCAGCGCAGACCTTACAATGGAGATTCCATGTGCAAGATGCCTGACACCGGTAGCGACTCCATTCCAGCTCGAGTTCGATCTGCAGATTGATCTGAATCTGTCAGAGGAAGAACGCGAGGAAAAAGAAGAGGACTCTTCGTTTGTGGAGGGAGACGAGCTCGATGTGGAAGAACTGGTTCGTAATGAGCTCATAGTCCAATGGCCGATTCGAGTGCTGTGTAAAGATGACTGTAAAGGAATCTGCAGCCGTTGTGGTGCGAATCTGAATATTCAGACCTGTGACTGTGATACCACAGGGCTAGACCCCCGAATGGCTGCAATCAAAGATATATTCAGCAAATTTAAGGAGGTGTAACTATGTCCATTTGTCCTAAGAATAAATCTTCCAAAGCAAGACGCGATAAGAGAAGAGCAAACTGGAAAATGTCTGCTCCGAACCTTGTAAAATGCAGCAAATGTGGTGCTCTTATGATGCCGCACAGAGTTTGCAAAGCTTGTGGTTCTTACAACAAAAAAGAAGTCGTTGCAATGGACTAATATTCATAAATCGGAATCAGTTCCGATGTGCAATGCAGCAAAAGGCTCCCGTCACCGGGGGCTTTTTTGTTGTCTCTGCGGGTTGTCTGGAAGCGTCATATAAAAGATTTGACGTGGTGTGTCGTGATGTGCTATAATGGTCTCGGTGAGAATTGAAACAATATTGCAACATTTTCGTAACAATTATAAAAAAGGAGTGCAAAGCATATGAAGAATAGACGAATCATATTTCTGGCAGCATGCATGTGCAGTGTAGTATTCCTCTCAGGATGTTCCACAGACAGTCTGATGGATAAAATGATGGGAACTGAGACGACGGTTTCGTCTTCGGCCAGTGTAGATATTTCAAAAGAGGACAGCGATGCTGTTCATGTAGATGCCAATCTGGAAAAGCCGGTTTTTTCGGTAAATCCGGTGGAGAGCCTGCAGATTCCCGTTGGAAATACATCTGGAAAGCTGACTTGTGAGGCAGGAATAACGGGAGAAGGCACAGTAACATATCAGTGGTATAAGAACAACGTAAATTCCAACGGCGGAGGAACGCCGATTGAAGGCGCAACAGAAGTGACATACCAGGTCGATACTTCGGCGGAGGGCAAAGATTACTATTACGTTGTGGCAACAAACACGGTTGGAAATACCGTTTCCATGGCGACGAGTACGGTAACAGAAGTTACGGTAATTCCGGCAGGGAAATGGGTTCAGAATGAAAACGGATGGCAGTATCAGAATAATGATGGAAGCTATGCAACCAATACCTGGCAGAATATCGACGGCTACTGGTACGTGTTTGATGAAAATTCATACATGGTGACAGGATGGTACTGGAGCGGAGAAGAATGGTATTATCTGGCGGACAACGGTCAGATGCAGACCGGCTGGTTCACGCAGGATGGTGAGGAATATTATCTGGATCCGGATACCGGTGTCATGGCACGGAATACAACCATAGACGGTCATGAGATGAATTCGAGCGGAGTTAAGGTTTCTTAAGAAAAATAAGACAAAACAGAGCGGGTGGATTTTGGAAAGATAAATCCACCCGCTTTTTGGGAATACAGGAGAAAGCGCGGATGGGCATTTGTGCTTGATTTTTGCAAAGGAGTTTAGTATAGTTAATACAGCGCTTGCATAAGTGCTTTTAGAGCGTGGTTGAAAACGGTTTTTTGAAAGAAAAAGAGTTTTCAAACGCGCTTTAGAAAAGAGAAAAGAGGAAAAAACATGAGTGACTTAGTCAGAGTTGCAGTGGACGCGATGGGCGGCGATTATGCGCCTGTGGAGCCGGTAAAAGGCGCCGTTGAGGCCGTAAACGCAGATGAACGTGTCAAAGTCCAGCTGGTCGGCCAGGTGGATGTCATCGAAAAAGAACTGCAGAAATATACGTACCCGAAGGAGCGGGTTGAGATCGTTCCGGCAACCGAGATCATTGAGACGGGAGAGCCGCCGGTCAATGCGATCCGCCACAAAAAAGATTCTTCGATCGTTGTCGGCATGAAAAAAGTGCGCTGCGGAGAGGCAGACGCGTTTGTCTCCTCCGGAAGCACCGGAGCAGTCCTGGTCGGCGGACAGACGATCGTAGGACGCATCAAGGGCGTAGAGCGCCCGCCGCTGGCTCCGCTGATCCCGACGAAAGACGGTGTATCCCTTCTGATCGACTGCGGTGCGAATGTTGATGCAAGACCGTCCCATCTGGTGCAGTTTGCCATGATGGGTTCCATCTATATGGAACACGTTGTCGGCATTAAAAATCCGCGTGTGGGAATCGTGAATATCGGTGTGGAAGAAGAAAAAGGAAACGCGCTCGTCAAAGAGACGTATCCGCTTCTGAAAGAAAACCCGTATATCAACTTTGTCGGCAGTATCGAAGCAAGAGAAATTCCAAACGGAGCCGCAGACGTTGTTGTCTGTGAGGCGTTTGTCGGAAACGTTATCTTAAAGCTGTATGAGGGCGTCGGCGCGACCCTGATTTCCAAGGTAAAACAGGGCATGATGACATCTCTGCGCAGTAAAATCGGAGCCCTTCTTGTGAAACCGGCGCTGAAAGAGACACTGAAGTCTTTTGATGCCAGTGAGTACGGCGGAGCACCGCTGCTTGGCTTAAAAGGACTCGTTGTAAAAACGCACGGAAGCTCAAAAGCCAACGAATTTAAAAATTCCATTCTCCAGTGCATTTCATTCAGCGAGGAGAAGATTCCGCAGAAAGTGCAGGAGCATCTGGCAGACTATAAGAGCAGCAGGGAGGCAGCGAAAGATGGAGTTTGAAAAATTACAGGAGATCATTGCGGATGTATTAAACGTAGATCCGAATGAAGTAACCATGGAGACAACCTTTGCAGATGATCTGGGAGCGGATTCCCTGGATGTATTTCAGATTGTGATGGGAATTGAAGAAGAATTTGATATCCAGATCGAAGCAGAAGAAGCAGAGCACATCGTATCGGTTGAGGATGCGGTGGAAGCGATCAAAAAGAAACTGGCAGAATAATAGAAAATGGCGAAGGGGCTGTTTGCTACAGGACAGCCCCTTTGTTACCGTCCGCAGAACACCTGCAAACGGTAACTATGAGGAAGGACAGGCTTAAAACAGGTTATGAATAATATTGATAAACTCGTGGATTTGGAAAAGAAGATCCAGTATAAATTTCAGAATTTCGGACTGCTGGAGATGGCGATGCGCCATTCTTCCTACGCAAATGAGCACCATATGGAGCGCCTGGAGTGCAACGAGCGTCTGGAGTTCTTAGGAGATGCCGTGCTGGAAGTTGTATCCAGCGAATTTTTATACAAGACATTCCCGCGTCTCCCGGAGGGCGAGATGACGAAAAAACGCGCCAGCCTCGTCTGTGAACCGGCACTGGCATTCTGTGCCCGTGAGATTGACCTTGGCAGCTTTCTGCTCCTTGGAAAGGGCGAGGAGGCAACCGGCGGCCGTCACCGCGATTCCATCGTTTCGGATGCTATGGAGGCAACGATCGGTGCGATTTTCCTGGACGGCGGCTTTGAACCGGCAAAAACGTTCGTTCTGAACTATATCTTAAACGATATCGAACACAAACAGCTTTTCTACGACAGCAAAACGATTCTGCAGGAGCTGATCCAGGGTGAGACGGATGAAGAGATTGTTTACACCATCTTAAAAGAAGAGGGACCGGATCACGACAAGAGCTTCTGGGCACAGGTCAGCGTCGGAAAGAAAGCGCTCGGTACCGGAAAGGGCAGAACGAAAAAAGCGGCAGAACAGGCAGCGGCATACGATGCAATTCTTGCCAGAAAAAAAGCGTAGGTGAATTATGTATCTCAAATCCATTGAAATGCAGGGATTTAAGTCGTTTGCCAACAAAACCATTCTGCAGTTCCACGACGGTATTACCGGCGTTGTAGGGCCGAACGGCAGTGGAAAGAGCAATGTTGGCGATGCGGTGCGCTGGGTGCTCGGCGAACAGAGCGCCAAGCAGCTCCGCGGCGGAAATATGCAGGATGTTATTTTCTCCGGAACCGAGACGAGAAAGCCGCTCGGCTACGCGTCGGTTGCAATTACACTTGACAATTCCGACCACAAGCTGAATGTCGATTTCGAGGAAGTCACGGTGACGAGACGGCTCTACCGCTCCGGTGAGAGCGAGTATCTGATGAATGGTGCATCGTGCCGGTTAAAGGACATCAACGAGCTGTTCTACGATACCGGTATCGGAAAAGAAGGCTATTCCATCATCGGACAGGGTCAGATTGATAAGATCTTAAGCGGTAAGCCGGAAGAGCGCCGGGAGCTGTTTGACGAGGCGGCAGGAATTGTCAAATTCAAGAGAAGGAAGGCCGTGACCGAAAAGAAGCTGGCGGAAGAGCAGCAGAATCTGGTGCGCGTCAACGACATTCTCTCGGAACTGACAAGGCAGTTAGAGCCGCTGGAACGCCAGTCTGAGACGGCAAAGATTTATTTAAAGAAGAAAGAGGAATTAAAGATCCTCGATATCAATATGTTTCTGCTCGAGATGGAGCGCATCCGGAACGATCTCGCGAAAGTAGAAGACCGGTACCGGATTGCAGAAGAGCAGTTAAAGAGCACGAAAGAGGCTTTTGAGCATACGAAGCAGGAGTATGAAAAGCTGGAACAGGAGCAGGAAAAACTGGACCAGACGATTCTTTCTGCGCGCGATCAGGCGGGGGAGAATGCACTGAAACGTCAGCAGCTCGAAAACCAGATCGAGGTGTTGAATGAGCAGATTCATGCATCGGAGAGGAACAGCGACACATTAAGAGAACGTCTGGAGGCGATCCGCGCGGAGAGCCGCACAAAGACGGCAGAAAAAAATACATATCAGGCAGAAAAGGACGGGCTTCATGAAGCACTTCTTGCGTCAGAGACGGAAAAGAGTGAGAAAGAGGCCGCTCTCTCGGAATGCCAGGGGCAGATCCAGGCAGTCGAGCTGCAGAGTGAACAGGATAAGAGCGAAGTCATCGGCCTTCTGAACCAGCGGGGTTCCACGAAGGGAAAAATGCAGCGCTACGATGCGATGCTCGAGCAGATCGGCATCCGAAAGGCAGAATTAAGCCAGAGGGTGCTGCATTTAAAGACGAGCGAGTCCGAACAGAACGGGCAGATGGAAGAACTGCAGAACGCGTTTGAAGCGCTCGAAGAGACGGTAAGCAGCCTGAAACAGCAGTACCAGGAGGCAGATCAGAAGATTACCGCGCTGACGGCGGACCTCTCGAACCAGACGAAAGAGATGGAAGCCGGCCAGACCAATTACCACAGAGAAGCGTCAAGGCTCGAATCCTTAAAGAACATCACCGAGCGGTACGACGGCTATGGAAACAGTATTCGGAAGGTCATGGAGCAGAAAGACCGGAATCCCGGCATCCACGGCGTTGTGGCGGATCTTCTGCAGGCGGAGAAAAAGTACGAGACGGCGATCGAGACCGCACTTGGCGGCAGCATTCAGAATATTGTCACCGACAATGAGGCGACGGCGAAATACCTGATTGAATACCTGAAACGGGGCCATTTCGGCCGTGCGACGTTCCTTCCGCTCACCAGTATGCGCGGGAAAAAAACGCAGGTGAATGAGGATGCGGCAAGAGAAACCGGTGTGCTTGGTGTGGCAAATGCACTTGTTTCGTACGACCCGGTGTATGAGGGCCTTGTGGCACAGCTGCTTGGAAGAACGCTGGTGGTCGACACGATCGACCATGCCATTGTGATTCAGCGGAAATACCGTCAGACGCTCCGCATGGTAACCCTCGAGGGCGAGCTCTTGAGCCCGGGCGGTTCCATGACAGGAGGTTCGTTCCGGAACAACAGCAACCTGCTCGGAAGACGGCGTGAGATTGAGGAACTCGAAAAGAGCGTACAGGGTCTTGCGAAGGAACTGCGGGAAATCCAGCAGGAACTTGAAGAGAAGAAAAATAAGCGGAATGAAATCCGTGATCTCCGCACCGAGCTGAATGAAAAACTGCAGCGGCAGTACATCGAGCAGAATACGGTGCGCCTGAATCTGGAAAAAGCGCGCGAGAAAAAGACGGAAATCCGTCTGGATTTTGAAGCGCTTCAGAAGGAGAGTCTCGAGATTGAAAATCAGATCGCCGAGATTGAGCGGAACCGGAAAGTCATCGGTCAGGAAATGCAGGAATCGGTGGAGCGGGAAAGCACGCTGCAGGAGAATATCCAGAAGGCGCAGGAGGCGCTTACAGGGCTTCGCCGCCGGGAAGCAGAATATACGAAGGATCTTGAAGAAATCCGGTTAAATTACGCAAATCTGTCCCAGAAGGATGGATTCCTTGCCCAGAACATCCGCCGTCTTGAGGAAGAGACGGGAAAACTGGAAGCGGAAAGCCGCACCATGCTGGAAAAAGCGGCGGAGGAAAAAGACGATGTCAAAAAGAAACAGCAGGACATCGTGGAGATCCAGAAGACGATTGCAGCAGCAGTGCAGGCAAAGGAAGAGGAAGACCGCCGGATTGTGGAACTGCAGGAGAAAAAAGAAGCATTAAGCGCAGATCACAAAGAATTTTTCGAGAAGCGGGATCAGCTCTCCGACCAGATTTCCCTGATGGACAAAGAGTGCTTCCGTCTGAACAGCCAGAAAGAAAAGCTGGAGGAGACAAAAGAGGCACAGACCTCGTATCTCTGGGAAGAGTACGAAGTGACACCGGGCCACGCAAGAGAGTTCCAGATGGAGGAGATTCCGGAGCGCAGTGAATTAAAGCGGCGTGTGCTGGAAGTAAAAGATGCGATCCGGAAACTTGGCTCTGTCAATGTGAATGCGATTGAGGAGTACAAAGAGATTTCGGAGCGCCACGCATTTCTTGATGCACAGCACACCGATCTTGTCAAAGCGGCAGAGACACTGCAGGGCATCATCGATGAGCTGGATGCCGGTATGCGCAAGCAGTTCACGGAAAAATTCGAGGAGATCCGGAAAGAGTTTGACCGCGTGTTCCGCCAGCTGTTCGGCGGCGGAAAGGGAACGCTGGAGCTCGAGGAGGACACGGATGTACTCGAGGCAGGTATCCGCATCATTTCCCAGCCGCCGGGAAAGAAACTGCAGAATATGATGCAGCTCTCTGGAGGCGAGAAGGCACTGACCGCGATTGCGCTGCTTTTTGCAATCCAGAACTTAAAGCCGTCCCCGTTCTGTTTACTTGACGAGATCGAGGCGGCGCTCGACGATTCCAACGTAACGCGTTTTGCGCAGTATCTGCATAAGCTGACAAAAAATACCCAGTTCATCGTCATCACCCACAGGCGCGGTACGATGACGGCGGCAGACCGTCTGTACGGCATCACGATGCAGGAGAAGGGTGTTTCTACCCTTGTTTCTGTCGATTTGATCGAGGGAGAACTGGACAAATAGAAACGAATAAGATACAATACGAAAGAAGTAAGATAGAAAAGATAAAGGGAGGCGAACGGTATGGCGGAGGAGAAAGTAGGCTTTTTCAAACGTCTTGTCAACGGTCTGACGAAGACCCGAGACAGCATTGTAGCTGGAATTGATTCTATTTTCAGTGGCTATTCCAATATTGATGACGATTTTTATGAGGAGATCGAGGAGATTCTCGTCATGGGAGATATCGGCATCAATACAACGACCAAAATTATTGACCACTTAAAAGAACGGGTGGCAGAAGAGCACATTACCGATCCGGCAGAGTGCAAACAGCTTCTGATCGAGAGCATCAAAAAACAGATGGATGTAGGCGATACAGCCTATGAATTTGAAAACCGGAAATCGGTAGTGCTGGTGATCGGTGTCAATGGAGTCGGAAAAACGACCTCCGTCGGAAAGCTGGCCGGCCTTCTGAAGGATCAGGGCAAAAAGGTTGTTCTTGCGGCAGCAGATACGTTCCGTGCAGCGGCAGGCGAGCAGCTCACGGAGTGGGCGCACCGCGCCGGCGTGGATATCATCGGCGGACAGAACGGAGCAGATCCGGCGTCCATCGTGTACGATGCAGTCGCAGCGGCAAAAGCCAGAAATGCGGATGTGCTGATCTGTGATACGGCAGGAAGACTTCACAACAAGAAGAACCTGATGGAAGAGCTCCACAAGATTTACCGGATTCTGGAAAAAGAGTACCCAGAGGCATACCTGGAAACGCTGGTGGTGCTGGATGGTACCACGGGCCAGAATGCGCTGCAGCAGGCAAGACAGTTTGCAGAAGTGGCAAATGTCACCGGTATCATTCTGACGAAGCTGGACGGAACTGCAAAGGGCGGTATCGCCGTTGCCATCCAGTCCGAGCTTGATATTCCGGTCAAATACATCGGCGTGGGCGAGAGCATCCACGATCTACAGAAATTTGATGCAGACCAGTTTGTAAATGCACTGTTCCATACATCCGAAGAGAATGCTTAAAAAAGACAACAAGGAGAAAAGACTATGGCAGAAGAAATGCTGACACTCCCGAAATTTGAGGAAGCGTCTGAAATTGTAAAAAAAGTAACACAGGAGACCAAACTGGTTTACAGCAAATATTTCAGCGAGCAGACGGGAAATAAAGTCTACTTAAAACCGGAAAATATGCAGCTGACCGGCGCCTATAAGCTGCGCGGTGCCTATTACAAAATCAGCACCTTAAGTGAAGAGGAGCGCGCAAAAGGACTGATCACCGCATCTGCAGGAAACCATGCACAGGGCGTTGCATATGCGGCAAAATGCTACGGTGCAAAGGCTGTCATTGTGATGCCGACGACCACACCGCTCATCAAAGTAGAGCGTACCCAGAGCTACGGCGCTGAGGTTGTTCTGTACGGAGATGTGTACGATGAGGCATGTGCAAAAGCATACGAGCTTGCAGCAGAGCATGGCTATACCTTTATTCACCCGTTCGATGATCTGACCGTTGCAACTGGCCAGGGAACCATCGCTATGGAAGTGATTCAGGAGCTTCCGCTCGTAGATTATATCCTTGTTCCGATCGGAGGAGGCGGACTGGCTACCGGTGTTTCCACACTGGCAAAACTGCTGAAACCAAACATCAAAGTCATCGGTGTTGAGCCGTCCGGAGCAGCCTGTATGAAGGCTTCTTTTGAAAAAGGCGAGGTAACGACCGTATCTCCTGTCAGCACAATTGCAGACGGTACTGCAGTACAGACACCGGGATCCAAGATTTTCCCGTATGTAAGACAGAACCTGGACGAGATCATTACCGTGGATGATGATGAGCTGATCGTAGCATTCCTTGATATGGTAGAAAACCACAAGATGATCGTTGAGAACTCCGGTCTTCTGACTGTGGCTGCATTAAAGTATCTGGATGTCAAGGGCAAAAAGATTGTTTCGATCTTAAGCGGCGGAAATATGGACGTCATCACCATGTCTTCCGTGATCCAGAACGGACTGATCCAGAGAGACCGTATCTTTACTGTATCCGTTCTTCTGCCGGATAAACCAGGCGAGCTGGTACGCGTTTCCCAGGTGATTGCAAACGAGAACGGAAACGTCATCAAACTGGACCACAACCAGTTCTTCACAACGAACAGAAGTGCTGCAGTAGAGCTCCGCATCACAATGGAGGCATTCGGCACCGATCACAAGAACCGTATCGTCAAAGCACTGGAAGAGGCTGGCTATACACCGAAGATTGTAAGACCGAACCTGTAAAAACAGAAATTGCAGAGAAAATTCTGAAAAAAAGAAAAATAAAAAATCAGAGGGATCCGGAAAGGAATTTCCTCTGATTTTTTTTGAGCAGGAAAAAACCCTTGCATGCACAAGGGTTTTCGTTCTGCGGAAGATGGGACTTGAACCCACACGATCGCAATGACCACCAGATCCTTAGTCTGGCCTGTCTGCCAATTCCAGCACTTCCGCATGTTATGTAGTTTTTTAAATTTCATGCGGAAGATGGGACTTGAACCCACACGATCGCAATGACCACCAGATCCTTAGTCTGGCCTGTCTGCCAATTCCAGCACTTCCGCATGTTCTTTAAGTTTTTGTCATCTCGCTGACGACAAAATGTATTATAGCACCAGAGTTGTAAGCCGTCAACACTTTTTTTGAAAAAATTTGAAAAATTTGAAAAATAAAAAAGGAAATCGGAATCGGGCACCGAATATAGGAAATAGGAGGACAATGAAAAGAACTGTTACAGGCATATTACCGGGAAAGAGGTGGTCTTCGTTTGAACTTGAGAGAATCGTTTGAAGAACGGGAATTTCAGGAGTTGAGTCCTTATGCGGCGCACAGCCGGAATTCCAGAGGAAGGGACCGATATGAACCGGAGTGTGACATCCGCACCGTCTACCAGAGAGACCGGGACCGGATTCTCCATTCCAAAGCCTTTCGCAGGATGAAAGACAAAACACAGGTGTTTCTCGCTGCGCAGGGCGATCATTACCGGACCCGCCTGACGCACACACTCGAGGTGTCCCAGATTGCCCGCACGATTGCGCGGGCGCTGAATCTGAATGAGGATCTGACCGAAGCCATTGCGCTCGGCCACGATCTCGGACACACGCCGTTCGGCCATTCCGGGGAAGCGGCGCTCAATGCGGTGCATCCCGGGGGCTTCCGCCACGCGGAACAGAGCGTCCGTGTCGTGGAGGTTCTAGAAAAGGAAGGACAGGGCCTGAACCTGACCTGGGAAGTGCGGGATGGAATTCTGAACCACCGCACGGCGGGAAAGCCGTCGACCCTGGAGGGACAGGTTGTGCGTCTCTGCGACAAGATCGCCTACATCCACCACGATATGGACGATGCCATCCGTGCCGGCATTTTAAGCGAGGATGACATCCCGATTACGATCCGCGTCGTCCTTGGCGATACATGCCGCGAGCGGCTCAATACGCTGATCCACGACATTGTGGAGCAGAGCCGCGGAACGGAGTATGTGCGCCAGTCGGCGGAGATTGCCGAGGGAATGCGCCTGCTGCGGGAACTGATGTTTGCAAACGTCTACCGCAATCCGGAGGCGAAAAAAGAGGAAGAGAAGGCAAAGAAGATGCTGGTTTCCCTCTACACCTATTACCAGGAGCATCCGGAGCAGATGTCCCGCGAGTACCGGAATCTGATCGGGTGCGGCGAGGACAAGACACAGGTAGTATGCGATTACATTGCCGGTATGACCGATCAGTATTCCATGCACAAATACGAGGAGCTGTTCGTGCCGAAAGCCTGGGCGGTTTATTAGATACAGGGAGGAAAAAATGCGATATTCCGATGATTTAGTGGAAGAGATTCGTATGAAAAATGACATCGTAGATGTGATATCCGGCTACGTAAAGCTGACAAGAAGAGGAAGCTCTTACTTCGGGCTCTGCCCGTTCCACAATGAGAAGTCCCCTTCCTTTTCCGTCAGCCCAGGAAAGCAGATGTATTACTGCTTCGGATGCGGAGCCGGAGGAAATGTTTTCACATTTTTGATGGAATACGAAAACTTCACGTTTGTGGAAGCCTTGAAATTTCTGGCCGACCGGGCCGGGGTGGAGCTTCCGCAGATGGAGTATTCGAAAGAAGCAAAGGAGCAGGCGGATTTAAAGAACACGCTGCTGGAAATCAACAAACAGGCGGCGAAATTCTATTATTACCAGCTCCACACCGAACGCGGAAAACAGGGCTACGATTACCTGAAGGGGCGCGGCCTTTCGGATGATACGATTCGAAAATTCGGCCTTGGCTATTCAGATAAGTATGGAAGCCTGCTGTACCGTTTCTTAAAAGAAAAAGGGTATGACGATGAAATCCTGCGTCAGTCGGGCCTTTTTCTGGCGGACGAGGTGCATGGCATGCAGGACAAGTTCTGGAACCGTGTCATTTACCCGATCATGGATGCCAACAGCCGTGTCATCGGCTTCGGAGGCCGTGTGATGGGGGATGGAAAGCCGAAATACCTGAATTCGCCGGAGACAAAGATTTTCGATAAGAGCCGCAATCTCTACGGGCTGCATCTGGCGCGCTCTTCACGGAGAAAAAATCTGATTATCTGCGAGGGCTATATGGACGTCATCTCCATGCACCAGGCAGGATTCAATAACGCGGTAGCTTCTCTTGGAACAGCACTCACATCGCTGCAGGCGGGGCTGATGAAACGGTATACCGACGAGGTTCTTGTGATCTATGACAGCGATGAGGCAGGCGTCAAAGCGGCGCTTCGTGCGATTCCGATGCTCAAAGGGGTTGGTCTTACAACGCGTGTCGTCAATTTGAGACCGTATAAGGACCCGGATGAGTTTATCCAGCACGAGGGCTGCGAAGCGTTCGAAAAACGTCTGGAAGAGGCGGAGAACAGCGTTTTGTATGAGATCCGCATGAAGGAACGCGATTTCGACCTTGCCGACCCGCAGGGCAAATCCGATTTCCTGCATGAGGCGGTGCGTCGTCTCGTTGCAATCGAGGATGAGATCGAGCGGAACAGTTATCTTGAGGCAGTGGCAGGAAAATACGGGATTGCCGTCGAAGTACTGCGAAAGCAGGTCGGTCAGATGGCACTATCAGGAGCCGGAAGGACGGAGCGTGTCAAGCCGCGGAATACAGCCGCAAACAAAAAAGAGAAAGAGGGCGGTGTCGAAAAAGCACAGAAGCTGATGCTGACATGGATGACCTCTTATCCGGCGCTCATTGGAAAACTGGAAAAATATATTACGCCGGAGGATTTTACCACACCTCTTTACCGCCAGATTGCAGAGATGATTGTGCTGCAGTATCACGAGGGCGGGGTGAATCCGGCAAAGCTTTTGAATCAGTTTGTTGATTCCGAGGAGCAGAAAGAAGTTGCAGGCCTTTTTAATGCCAGAATCCCGCTGGAGACAGAGGAGGAAAAACGGCGCGCGCTGCATGATGTGATCTGCAATATGAAAGAAAACAGCATTGCGTATCAGTCGGCACATATGAATGTGACCGATATGGCGGCGCTGCAGAAATTAATGGCAGATAAAAAAAGCCTGGAGCGGTGGAAAGCAGGGGAGCTTCCGGAATTCACTTTTTAAGCAAAACTGGATACCCAAGAAAAACCCTGGAATCTTCTGTTCTGCGTGTTTAATTTCGCAGGGCAGGGACAGAATATATACAAGCTATGGAAGGATGGACAGTCAATGGAGTTCGATAAAGCAAAATTTATGGAAAAATTAAAAGAGCTGGTAGCATACGGCAAAAAGAAAAAGAGCGTCCTGGAATATCAGGAAATCAACGACTTTTTCCGCGATATGCCGCTGGACGCGGAGCAGATGGAGAAGGTATTTGAATACCTGGAGGCAAGCGGCATCGATGTACTGCGTCTCTCAGACATGACCGAGGATCCAAATGCGGCAGACCGTGATCTTCTCCTTCTGGACGACGATGACATCGATCTTTCTGAAGAAGAAGAGATCGATATGGAGAACATCGACCTTTCCGTTCCGGAAGGCGTCAGCATTGAGGATCCGGTCCGCATGTACTTAAAAGAGATCGGTAAAGTGCCGCTTCTTTCTGCAGAGGAAGAGATTAAGCTGGCACAGAGAATGGAAGAGGGAGATGAGGAAGCAAAAAAACGTCTGGCAGAGGCAAACCTTCGTCTTGTTGTTTCGATTGCAAAACGTTACGTAGGCCGTGGTATGCTGTTTCTGGATCTGATTCAGGAAGGTAACTTAGGTCTTATTAAAGCGGTGGAAAAATTCGACTACCGCAAAGGATACAAATTCTCTACGTATGCAACGTGGTGGATCCGCCAGGCGATCACAAGAGCGATTGCAGATCAGGCGAGAACAATCCGTATTCCGGTTCATATGGTAGAAACGATCAACAAGCTGATCCGCGTTTCCCGTCAGTTACTGCAGGAGTTAGGCCGCGAACCTACGCCGGAAGAGATCGCAGAGGAGATGCATATGTCTGTGGAGCGTGTCCGCGAGATCCTGAAAATTTCCCAGGAGCCGGTTTCTCTTGAGACCCCGATCGGCGAGGAGGAGGACAGCCACCTCGGTGACTTCATCCAGGATGACAATGTGCCGGTACCGGCAGATGCGGCAGCATTCACGATGCTGAAAGAGCAGCTGGAGGATGTCTTAAGCACACTGACCGACCGTGAGCAGAAGGTTCTGCGTCTCCGTTTCGGACTTGATGATGGCCGTGCGAGAACCCTCGAAGAGGTTGGTAAAGAGTTTAATGTTACAAGAGAGCGTATCCGTCAGATCGAGGCGAAAGCGCTCCGTAAACTGCGCCATCCGAGCCGTTCCAGAAAGCTGAAAGATTACCTGGACTAATCTGCGAGGAAGAAAAGGACGACAGGAAAATGCAGTTATCAAAAAGACTTTCCGCGGTAGCGGAGTTTGTCACCCCGGGCGGCTGCCTGGTCGATGTGGGAACAGATCACGGCTATGTGCCGATTGCGCTGCTGGAACAGAAGAAGATTTCCTCCGCAATCGCCATGGATGTGAACCGCGGACCGCTGGAGCGGGCCAGGGAGCATATTGCGCAGTACCAGATGGGGGACTACATAGAAACAAGACTTTCCGACGGACTCCATGCCCTGCGTGCGGGAGAGGGTGATTCTCTTCTCATCGCGGGCATGGGCGGCGGGCTTACCATAAGAATTTTAAGCGAAGGTGAGCCGCTGCTGTCCGGTTTTCGGGAGCTGATCCTGGAGCCGCAGTCGGATATCGACCGCGTGCGTGCATGGCTTCTGGAACACGGATTTTTCCTTGCACAGGAGAATTTTGTAGAGGAGGATGGAAAATATTATCCGATTCTGCGGGCAGTGCCAGGGGAAAAGGAGAATCTGAAGGCGGAGGAGCTTTTCTATGGACCGCGCCTTCTGGAAAAGGAAAATCCGGTGCTGAGGGAATACCTTCTGAAACAGCAGGAGCAGAACCAGACGCTGATCCGCCAGCTTTCGGATCACTCCAGTGAAAAGGCAGCACAGCGCCTTTGGGAATTAAAAGAAAAAGAGGCAGTACTGGAATCTGCGCTTGCGCGTTTCCATACGATGTAACGACAGCGTTTGCACAAGAGGGGCGTGTCTGAAAATTTCAGCAGTTGTAATTTTCGGGCGCGCCTTTTCTGTCACTTCTGAATTTTCAGAAAGTTTTGCAAGAAGGAGGAATTACAATTGATTCAGGTAACAATTGATGGAAAAGGATACGAATATCCGGAAAATTGCTCTTATTATGAGATTGCAAAGGATTTTGAAAAAACAATGGACGCGCCGATTGTCCTTGTGAAAGTGGACGGACGGCTGCGGGAGCTGCACAAACAGCTGAAAAAAAAATGTGAACTGGAATTTGTGACAACGAAGGATGAGATCGGACATAAAACGTATCAGAGGAGTCTTTCTCTTCTGCTGGTAAAAGCGGTGTATCATGTGGGAGGCTACGATAAGATCCGCCATGTGATGCTGCATTTTTCGGCGGGTTCGGGCTTTTTCTACACGGTGGACGGCGATATCACGCTGAATCAGGCGTTTTTGGACGAAGTAAAAGCGTATATGCATGAACAGGTGGAAAAGGCGGTGCCGATTTATAAGCGGAGTGTCGATACGCACGAGGCGAGAGAACGGTTCCGGCTGCATGGCATGACGGATAAAGACCGCTTATTCCGTTACCGCCGTGTCTCCCGTGTGAATCTGTACAGTCTCGGGGATTTTGAAGACTATTATTATGGATTTATGACGTATGATACGAGTTATCTGAAGTATTTTGATCTCTATTTATACGATGACGGCTTTGTGCTGCAGATGCCGGAGAAAAAGGCGCCGGAGACGGTGCCGGCGGCGAATCTCTCCCCGAAGGTGTTCCAGGTGCAGCGGGAATCGGAGCGCTGGGGTGAGCAGATGGGAATTTCCACGGTTGCCGACTTAAATGAACGCATCACGAAGGGCAATATTCAGCAGATGATGCTGATTGCGGAGGCGCTGCAGGAGCAGAAGATTGCGAAGATTGCGGAGCAGATTGCGGAAAGAAAGCAGGTTAAATTTGTGCTGATTGCGGGTCCGTCTTCCTCCGGAAAGACAACGTTCTGCAACCGGCTTTCCATCCAGCTTTCAGCGCATGGTCTGACGCCGCATCCGATCAGCCTTGATAATTACTATGTGAACCGGGTAGATACGCCGCGGGATGAAAACGGCGATTATGATTTTGAATGCCTGGAAGCACTGGATATCGAGCTTTTGAATCGGGATATGACAGCACTTTTGAACGGAGAGCGTGTGGAACTGCCGTATTTTAATTTTAAGACGGGCAAGCGCGAGTACAAGGGGAATTTTATTCAGATGAAGGAGACGGATGTGCTGGTGCTGGAGGGGATTCACGGGCTGAATGAAAAACTGACATGGTCGCTTCCTTCGGAAAGTAAATTCCGGATTTATATCAGTGCGCTGACGCAGATCAATGTGGATGAGCACAACCGGATTCCGACGACGGACGGACGTCTGATCCGGCGGATGGTGCGCGACAGCCGGACGCGGGCAACGTCGGCGAAGGAGACGATTGCGATGTGGCCGTCGGTGCGCCGCGGCGAGGATCGGAATATTTTTCCGAACCAGGAGAAGGCGGATGTGATGTTTAATTCGGCGCTGGTGTATGAGCTTTCGGTTCTGAAGCTGTATGCGGAACCGCTGCTGTTCCAGATTGAGGAGGGAGAGCCGGAGTACCAGGAGGCAAAGCGGCTGCTGAAGTTTTTGGATTATTTTGTCGGAGTGCCGATTGAGGATATTCCCAAGAATTCGATTCTGCGGGAGTTTGTGGGGGGAAGCTGCTTTGATGTGTGAAAGGCTGTTTTGTATGGCTTTGTGGGATCTGCGATTTGGGGATGGACAAGAAAGAGAGTTTGTGGTAAAATTATTAACTGTCTGATGTTCCGTTTTTGACAAAGTAAGATATGTAATCGCGGCTGGCAGGACCGAAAGGGGCCAGGTGAGGAAAGTCCGGGCTTCGCAGGGCAGGATGCCGGATAACGTCCGGCGGAGGCGACTCCAGGGATAGTGCAACAGAGAGATACCGCCAGGTTTTTCCTGGTAAGGGTGGAAAGGCAGTGTAAGAGACTACCGTTTCTCTGGTAACAGAGAAAGCCATGTAAACCCCATCCGAAGCAAGACCGAATAGAAAACGTATATGGCTGCCCGTCATGTTTTCAGGTGGGTCGCTTAAGGGGACTGGCGACAGTTCCATTGGATAGATGATTACACACGACATAACCCGGCTTATCGTTTTGCTTTGCATAAGACGGAAATTCAGGCATCTGGATAAAATAAGTACGCCGGGAACGGACACGAGTGGATTGTGTTTGTTCCCGGCGTACTTATTTTATCCGGCCATCCGGCGCAAGCCGCACATTCCCGCGGACCGCTGCATGGTGTGAAAAAAATGCATGTCATGAAAGAAAAAATAAAGGAGACAGCAGGATGAAAGTGATATTGGCTTCGGGGTCACCCAGAAGAAGAGAGTTGATGGAGATGTTGGGAATACGGTGTAAGGTTCAGGCTTCAGGGGCGGAAGAAGTTGTGACGTCTGCGGAACCGGAGAAGGTTGTGGAGGAGCTTTCACGGCTGAAATGTCTGGATGTTGCGGAGATTACCGAAGGGGATGCCGTTGTGATCGGGGCGGATACGGTTGTGGCTTTTGAAGGGGAGATCCTTGGCAAGCCGAAAGGGATAGAACATGCCAGAAGCATGATGCAGCAGTTGCAGGGAAGGGTGCATCAGGTGTATACTGGAGTTACGATTGCGGTAACAGAGGGGGACGCAAAGCGTGTGGTATCGTTCTGTGACCGTACAGATGTAGAGTTTTATGCGATGACAGAGGAGGAGATAAACGGGTATCTTGCTCTTGAGAAAGAGGGGGAGGCTCCTGTGTGGTCGGATAAGGCTGGAGGATACGGAATTCAGACGGTGTTTGGGACAAAGTTTGTGAAAGGAATCCAGGGAGACTATTATAATGTGATGGGACTGCCGGCGTCCCGGGTTTATCATGAGTTGAAAAATCTGGGCGTTCTGGAATAGAAGGAGGTAAGAGAAGATGAAAAAGTTTTCGGAAATTGAATACGTAAGGCCGGACATGGAGGCAGAGCAGGAAAAAGTAAGAGCGTATACGAAGGCGCTCAAAGAGGCAAAATCATATGAGGAGCTGCGCGGACTTTTTATGGAAGAAAAAACGCGCGAGGATGCCTGGGCGACAATGGCGGAAGTGGCGCAGGTAAGATATACGGTGGACACCAGAGATTCGTTTTATGAAGGAGAGGTTCAGTTCTGGAATGAGACGATTCCGGCGATCCATCTGCTGATACAAAAGGCAGAGAAGGTGATTCTGGAGTCTCCGTTTATCAAAGAGTTTGCAGAGGAGTTCGGGGAATTTTTTGTGAAGAATATGGAGGTTGGCCAAAAATTAGCGGACGACTGTATCGTGGAGGATCTGATCGAAGAGGCGAATCTGACGCAGCAGTACAGTAAAATTACGGCGAATGCTTCGACGGAATTTAAGGGCGAAACGTGTAATTTTTATGGACTGCTGAAGGCGATGCAGAGTACGGACCGCCAGATGCGGAAAGAGGCGATGACGGCATGGGGAGATTTGTATGAAGAGATTTCCGGGGAGCTGGATGCGCTGTATGACAAGATGGTTCCGCTGCGCGATAAAATTGCGAAGAAGCTGGGATTTTCTTCTTACATTGAATTTATTTACCTGAGCTATGGAAGATACGATTATACGGCGGAGGATGTTGCAAAGTTCCGTGCGCAGGTGAAGGAGAAGATTGTACCGCTCTGCCTGGAGCTTCGGAAGGAGCAGGAGAAACGGCTTAGAGTGGACCGGCTGCATTATTACGATGAGGAGCTGATTTTCCCGGAAGGAAATGCGGTTCCGGAAGGAACGACGGAGGAACTGGTTGCGAAGGCGCAGAAGATGTACCATGAGCTGTCGAAAGAGACGGGTGAGTTCTTTGATTTTATGGTGGAGCATGAGCTGTTTGACCTGGAGACGAAGCCGGGAAAACAGACAGGCGGTTACTGCACATTTCTGAATACGTTCAAGGCGCCGTTCATCTTCTCCAACTTTAATGGTACGAGCGCGGACGTTGATGTTCTGACTCATGAGGCGGGCCATGCATTCGAGGCGTATACGGCGGCAAAACAGATTCCGTTTATGGATATGGTATTCCCGACAAGCGAGGTGGCGGAGATTCACTCGATGACAATGGAGCATTTCGCATACCCCTGGATGAATGCATTCTTTGGAGAGAAAGCAGATGATTACCGTTATGCGCACCTGATGAGCGCGCTGGAAGTGATTCCGTACATGGTATGTGTGGATGAGTTCCAGCATAAGGTATTTGAAAATATCGGCATGACGGCCAAGGAGCGCCGTGCGATCTGGCATCAGTTAGAGCTGACCTATATGCCATGGAGAAATTATGACGGCCACAAGTTCCTCGAGGAGGGCGGTTTCTGGATGCAGAAGCAGCATATCTTTGTGAACCCGTTCTATTATATTGATTATGCGCTGGCACAGATCTGTGCTTTCCAGTTCTTTGAGCGTTCCAAAAAAGAGCCGGAAAAGGCGTGGGACGATTATTACCGTCTCTGCCAGGCAGGCGGAAGCAAGGGATATTTTGCACTGCTGGAGCTGGCAGGACTGAAGAATCCGTTCGTGGATGGAACGGTGGAAGAAGTCGTTGCGGGACTGAAGCCCTATTTAAAACGAAAAGTAAAGTATACGATCCGTCCGGTAAAAGAGGAAGATCTGAAAAAGGTAGCCGAGGTGGAGGCGCTATGCTTCCCGGCTGCCGAGGCGGCAGGTTATGAAGACTTCATGGAGCGGTACAAAACCTGCAAAAACAGCTTTTTTGTGGCGGAAACTGAAGACGGCGAAATCGCAGGCTTCTGCAATGGCTGCTGTGCGGATACCGATTATCTGGCGGATGCACTCTACCATGACGCCACGCTGCACAACCCGGACGGCGATTATCAGATGATTTTCGGACTGGACGTCAATCCGAAGTTCCAGAAACAGGGCATTGGAGAAGCACTGATGCGTCATATGGTAAAAAGCGCAGGAGAGCGTGACAAAAAAGCCGTTGTTCTTACGTGCAAGGATCATATGATTCCATTCTACAAAAGGATCGGATACGAATATATCGAACTTTCCGACTCGACGCATGGCGGTGCAAAATGGCATAAGATGATGTACCGTTTCTAAAAAGAAATGGAAAGCAAAAAGGGCAGAACAGGGAGATACGAAATTTCTCTGTTCTGCCTTATTTTTCAAAAAAACAGGGCTCTTAACGAAGGCTTTTTCTCAGTAACGGAGTAAATTTCAGAAAAAAATACAAAAAAATAGTAAAAAAGCAGTTGACATCTAACGTACGTTAGCATATACTAACAACTGAAATAGAGATGAAACTCATTATCATACACAGGAGGTAATTGACTATGCCTTTAACGATGGCAAATCCAGGCGAATGTTACACAATCAGAAAAGTCGGCGGAAAAGAAGAGACCAGAAGATTTCTTGAAAATCTTGGCTTCGTCGTTGGCGGAAACGTGACAGTCGTATCGGAAATCGACGGCAATCTCATCGTGAATGTGAAAGATTCCAGGGTGGCCGTTGGAAAAGATATGGCAGCCAAAATCCTGATTTGATAGGAAAGAAGGAGAGAAGATGAAGACTTTAAAAGAGACTTCCGTAGGAGAAACCGTTAAAGTTGTAAAACTCAACGGCTCCGGTCCGGTCAAAAGAAGAATCATGGATATGGGAATCACCAAGGGTGTTGACGTATTCGTGCGCAAAGTTGCTCCGCTCGGCGATCCGGTCGAAGTAACCGTCAGAGGATACGAATTATCCTTAAGAAAAGCAGATGCCGAAATGATTGAAGTAGAGTAAATTTTTTTTGCCTGCTTGTTAGCGGATGCTAACAAAAGCAAGCTGCAGCCAATATTGGTAAGGCTTGTGAAGTTATTAAAATCAGTAAAAATCAAAGAAAGAGGGGCATGGAAAAAATGGCAATTAAGATTGCACTCGCAGGAAACCCGAACTGCGGTAAGACAACATTGTTCAATGCACTGACAGGCTCCAACCAGTTCGTAGGAAACTGGCCAGGTGTAACCGTCGAGAAAAAAGAAGGAAAGCTCAAAGGCCACAAAGATGTCACCATCATGGACCTTCCGGGTATCTATTCTTTATCTCCGTATACACTGGAGGAAGTGGTAGCCAGAAATTACCTGATTAATGAAAGACCAGATGCGATCCTGAACATCGTAGATGGTACCAACATTGAGCGTAACCTGTATCTGTCCACACAGATCATGGAACTTGGTATTCCGGTGATCATGGCTGTCAACATGATGGATATTGTTGAGAAGAACGGAGACAAAATACATATCGACAAACTGGCGAAAAAGCTGGGCTGTGAAGTTGTAACCATCTCTGCTCTGAAAGGAACCGGAATCAAAGAAGCTGCTGATAAAGCAGTGCAGATTGCACAGAAAAAAGGTGCTGCTGTACCGGTTCATGAGTTTGACAAGGATGTGGAGGCAGTCATCCGCACCGTTGAGAGCAAACTCGGAAGTGATATTGTAAATGAGCAGAAACGCTTCTTTGCAATCAAACTTCTGGAGAAAGATGATAAGATCACAGAGCAGATGAAATCCGTTCCGGATGTATCTGCCGAGATCAAACAGCTGGAAGACAAATTTGATGACGATACCGAGAGTATTATTACAAACGAGCGTTACGTTTATATTTCCAGCATCATCGGCGACTGTGTCACAAAGAACAAGAAAAACGCCATGACAACATCGGATAAGATCGACCGGATCGTAACCAACCGCTGGCTGGCACTTCCGATCTTTGCAGTTGTTATGTGGGTTGTATATTATGTATCTGTCACAACAGTAGGTACTTTTGTAACGGACTGGACCAACGATGTACTCTTTGGAGAGATCATTCCGCCGGCCATTGAAAATCTGCTGAACGCGATCCACTGCGCTGACTGGCTGCAGGGTCTGATCCTGGATGGTATTGTTGCCGGTGTTGGTGCCGTACTTGGATTCGTACCGCAGATGCTGGTACTGTTCCTGTTCCTGGCATTTCTGGAGTCCTGCGGTTACATGGCGCGTGTTGCATTCATCATGGACCGTATCTTCCGTAAATTTGGACTTTCCGGAAAATCCTTCATTCCGATGCTGATCGGAAGTGGTTGTGGTGTTCCTGGTATCATGGCTTCCCGTACCATCGAGAATGACCGTGACCGTAAAATGACCATCATGACAACAACGTTTGTACCTTGTGGAGCAAAACTTCCAATCATCGCCCTGATCGCAGGCGCTCTGTTTAATGGAGCTTCCTGGGTTGCACCAAGTGCTTACTTCGTTGGTATCGCAGCAATCATCTGCTCCGGTATCATCCTGAAAAAAACAAAACTGTTCGCTGGCGATCCGGCTCCGTTTGTTATGGAGCTTCCGGCTTACCACTGGCCGACGGTAAGCAACGTTCTTCGCAGCATGTGGGAGCGTGGCTGGTCTTTCATCAAAAAAGCCGGTACGATCATCCTGATGTCTACCATCGTTCTGTGGTTCCTGATGAACTTCGGATGGGTTGACGGATCCTTCGGAATGCTGGAAGCTGAGCAGTTAAATGACAGTATCCTGGCTTCCATCGGAAGCGTGATCGCTCCTCTGTTTGCACCTCTTGGATGGGGCGACTGGAAGATGGCTGTTGCAGCTGTTTCCGGACTGATCGCAAAAGAGAACGTTGTTGGTACCTTCGGTATCCTGTTCGGCTTTGGCGAAGTTGCAGAAGACGGCGCCGAGATATGGGGACAGCTTGCAGGAAGCTTATCTACGGTAGCAGCTTATTCCTTCCTGGTATTCAACCTTCTGTGCGCACCGTGCTTCGCAGCAATGGGTGCAATCAAACGTGAGATGAACAATACCAAATGGTTTTTTACTGCAATCGGATATCAGACACTGCTTGCCTATGTTGTATCCCTGTGCATCTATCAGATCGGTAACCTGTTCATCAGCGGCGGTTTTGGAATCGGAACGGTAGTTGCTGTTCTGCTCATCATCGGATTTGTATATCTGCTGGTAAGACCTTACAAAGAGAGCGCAACTCTGAGCGTTTCCACCAACAAAATGTTCAGCAAATAATTGCTGTGACAGATAGAGAACATGTATCTGATGAAGAGTCCGTATCCGGCATCCGCTGCAGGATGCGGACTCTTTTGAAAAGAAAGGAGTTGTTTCTATGGGAACTTTTATCACACTTGTAGTCGTTGTTGGTCTGGTAGGACTTGCAGTACGCAGTATGATTAAAGATAAAAAAAGTGGCAAGGGAAGCTGTGGTGGTAACTGCGGGCAGTGCAAGGGACATTGCGACTGACAGGACAGGAATCATCATCAGGAGGTAGAACGTATGCCGCAGGAACAGACAAAGCATGAAGCCAGAAATTATCACAGAACACAGATGAAGCGAGAACTGATTATTCAGAAGCTCCGGGAACAGGGATGCAGAATAACCAGACAGAGACGGATTCTGCTCGATATTATCCTGGAAGAGGAGTGCTCCTGCTGTAAAGAAATTTACTATAAAGCTCTGCAGAAAGACAGCAGCATCGGGCCTGCTACGGTGTATCGCATGGTGAATACACTGGAGAGCATCGGTGCAATCAGCCGCAAAAATTTTTACAAGATTGCCTGTGGAGAAGAATGCTTCAAAGATCAGGGCTGTACCGTAGAACTGAGCGATCATACCATCTGCCGCTTAAGCGGAGAGATGTGGATGGACGTGATGAAATCCGGACTGAAGGCAAAGGGCTATATTCAGAATCAGGATATTGAAAATGTGATTGTTTCAGCGGTGGAAGGCTGAAAAACGGGGAAAACGGGTGAAAATTCCTTCCGTTTTCCCTGTTTTAATGAAAATAATTATCAAAAAGAACTGTACGTATTGTCTAACCGAGCAGGTGAGTGCTATACTGTGAACCACAGCGGGGGAAGATGTAAAATTCAGGAAAAATTTATTTTAACAATAGGAGGAAATGTAATATGACAATCAAAGATTTAAAACATCCAGGACTTTTCGCAGCAGGAGTATTATTCGGAACAGCAGGTATCAAAGCACTGTCCAGCAAGGATGCGAAAAAACTTTACACCAACTGCACCGCAGCTGTTCTTCGTGCAAAGAAAGTTGTTATGGATACGGTAACGACCATCCAGGAGAATGCGGAGGACATCTATGCTGACGCAAAACAGATCAACGAAGAGCGTGAAGCAGCAGAAGAGGCAGTAGAGGATGTAGCTGAAGAGACAGCAGAGGAAGCTGTTGAAGCAGAAGCAGAGGATACGGTTGAGGCATAAGCTGTACACAGCAACATCTGATTTACGTCGTATTCATACGGAAAAAACAAAACGCCTGCAGAATTCTCTGCAGGTGTTTTTCTAGGAGGCATAAGATTTGAAATTTTATATTAAACACGAAAGCAGAGGCAGAATCCGAATCCATCTGGCACAGAAGCGCATGTCCTCCGTACAGGCAGAGACACTGCTGTACTATCTGCAGAATCAGAACCAGGTATCTTTCGCGAAGGTATATGACAGAACCGGCGATGCCGTGATCTGTTACGAGGGAGAACGAGCCGCTGTGATTCGGATGATACAGCTCTTCCACTACGAGGAAGTAGAGCTGCCGACCGGACTGCTTGAGAGCTCCGGCAGAGCGTTAAACAACGAATATCAGGAAAAGCTGATCAGCAAAGTGATTTACCACTTTGGAAGAAAATGGCTTCTTCCGGCACCGATCCGTGCCATCTATACTACGGTTGTTTCCGTAAAATATATCTGGAAAGGAATCCAGACACTGGCACAGGGAAAGATCGAAGTTCCGGTTCTTGATGCAACCGCAATCGGTGTTTCGATGCTCCGCGGCGACTATGGAACCGCAGGCTCTGTCATGTTCCTGCTCGGCGTAGGAGAGCTGCTTGAGGAATGGACGCATAAAAAATCCGTCGGAGATCTGGCACGCAGCATGTCGCTGAACGTCGGAAAGGTATGGCTGAAAAAAGACGGCCAGGAAATTCTCGTTCCGTCTGAAAAAATTGTTGCGGGCGACGAGATTGTCGTACATATGGGAAATCTGATTCCATTCGACGGCGAGGTATCCAACGGCGAGGGTATGGTAAACCAGGCTTCTCTGACCGGAGAATCTGTTCCGGTACGCCGTACCTTAGGTTCCGTTGTCTATGCGGGAACGGTTCTTGAGGAGGGCGAGCTTACCATTCTTGTGAAGCAGACCGGCGGATCCAGCCGTTACGAGAAGATTACCGCGATGATCGAAGAGTCCGAGAAACTGAAATCCGGACTGGAGAGCAAGGCAGAGCATCTGGCAGACCGTCTTGTACCGTATTCCCTTGGCGGAACGGCGTTGACGTATCTTCTGACCAGAAATGCAACGAAAGCACTCTCTATTCTGATGGTAGACTTCTCCTGTGCGTTAAAACTTGCCATGCCGATTTCCGTTCTCTCTGCAATCCGCGAGGCAAACCAGCACAAGATCACCGTAAAGGGCGGTAAATTCCTGGAGGCTGTGGCGGAAGCGGATACGATCGTTTTCGATAAAACCGGAACACTGACAAAAGCGCAGCCGACCGTAGCAGAGGTGGTATCCTTCAGCGAAACAAAGAGCCCGGATGAGCTTCTGCGCATCGCAGCCTGCCTGGAAGAGCATTTTCCGCATTCCATGGCAAAAGCCGTAGTAGACGCGGCAAAAGAGAAACATCTGGATCACGAGGAGATGCACTCCAAAGTAGAATATATCGTTGCACACGGTATTTCTACAACGATCAATGGCGAAAAAGCGATTATTGGAAGTTATCACTTCGTATTTGAGGATGAGAACAGTATCATTCCGGAAGGAATGGAAGAGAAGTTCCGTCATCTGCCGGAGGAGTATTCTCATCTCTATCTTGCCTTAGAAGGTGTACTTGCAGCAGTTATCTGCATTGAGGATCCGCTTCGTCCGGAGGCGGCCGAAATTATCCGTCAGCTGAAAAAAGCAGGTCTGAAAAAGATCGTCATGATGACCGGAGACAGCGAGCGCACGGCAAAAGCGATCGCGAAGAAGGTCGGCGTGGACGAGTACTATGCTGAGGTACTGCCGGAGGATAAGGCAAACTTTGTGGAGAAAGAAAAAGCAGAGGGACGTAAAGTCATTATGATCGGTGACGGTATTAACGATTCACCGGCACTTTCTGCCGCAGACGTTGGAATCGCCATCAGCGAGGGCGCAGAGATTGCGCGTGAGATCGCGGATATCACCGTTGCCGCAGACGATCTGGCAGAAATTCTGGTGCTTCGTATGCTGAGCAACCGTCTGATGAAACGGATTCATAAGAATTACCGCTTTATCGTTACGTTCAATGCCGGACTGATTCTGCTCGGCGTGGGCGGCATTTTACAGCCAACCACTTCCGCACTGCTTCACAATACATCTACTCTTTACATTGGCTTAAAGAGTATGGGTAACCTGCTGGACGAGCCGGTATAAAAAACAGAACAGAATAGCAACGGGAAAGCCGCTGGAGTCTTCTTCTTAAGATTCCAGCGGCTTTTTAACAAAAGCAGGGAAAGTCTCTGCTTCCATTGCGAATATTCTTTCACCAGCGTGATGTGAAAAAGAAAATGATACAATTTTCTCAAGAAAAGCCGGAAAAATTTGCAGGATATCCTTGACAAAATCCGACAAAAACGGTATGATATACCCAACAGTTAGATGTAGCTAACTAAAGTACAACGGATAAAACCAAAAATCATACGGGATCCCGGTAGAGGGATTCTTTCTTAAAACACAGGAGTTAGAATAAACTAATTTCAAGTAGCATAAGATAACAACAGAAAGGCAGGTAGAGAAGATGAGTGTCGTAATTATCGGTGGAAATGAAAGAATGGTGTGTCAATATACAGATATCTGTAAAGACTATGGATGTAAAGCAAAGGTGTTCCCGAAAGAGCATGGCTCCGTTAAGAAAAAAATTGGGAATCCGGATCTGATGATTCTCTTTACCAACACCGTATCCCACAAAATGGTCATCACTGCTTCCCAGGAAGCAAAGAAAAACAATATTCCGATCGCAAGAATCCATACCAGCAGTGCCACCGCACTTCGCTCGGTATTAGATGAGCACTGCGCAGCAGCAATGTAAGAAGGAGACGTAAAAGGCATGATTGAGAGATTTCTGATCGAACACTGTTCGGCAACGCTGGCTTCCATCAAAGCCGCAAATTTATGTAATATGACATTTTCATCCAAAGAAGAACTGGAAGATCAGATTTCATACTGGAGTGCCTGTCTGGAACCAAAAGGAATTCACATCTTTGTATTGCGGGAGCATGAGACGAGAGCACTGGTCTATGTGTACCGTGAAGGGCTTCTCCAGAAGGAGCTGGAAAATCCGGAGAATGCAGCGTTTTTAAAATCCTATGGATATGAAAATACAGACATTGCCTATGCACTGAATCGCCTGAAAACCCGGGTAGCAGAGTGTAAAGAAGGATTTCCGCATGAGATCGGTGTGTTTCTCAACTATCCGCTCGGTGATGTGATCGGTTTTATTGAGAACAAAGGCCACAATTATAAATGCAAGGGATGCTGGAAGGTCTATTGCAATGAGTGCGAAACACAGAAAACATTTCAGCGCTATCAGAAATGCAGAAACGTGTATCTGCGTCTCTGGAAGCAGGGAAGAAGCGTTTTACAGCTCACCGTAGCTGTTTAACATAAAATCCTGCATACCATAAAAAGGGCAGTAGGATCGGGGAAAGAAAAATCCCCCGGAATCAGAAAATAAAGAAAGAAGGATTTGAAACATGAGCAAAGTAGCAGTAGTTTATTGGAGTGGAACCGGCAACACAGAAATGATGGCACAGAAAGTAGCAGAGGGAGCAAAAGAGGCAGGCGCAGAAGTTTCTGTTCTGACTTGCGCAGATTTCTCTGCGGATGATGTAGATGCATACGATGCAATCGCTTTCGGATGCCCGGCTATGGGGGCAGAAGAGCTGGAAGATACCGAGTTCGAGCCAATGTTCTCCGCATGTGAATCCAAACTCTCCGGAAAGAAAATCGCTCTGTTCGGTTCCTATGGATGGGGAGACGGCGAGTGGATGCGCACCTGGGAAGAAAGCTGCAAAAATGATGGCGCCGAGCTGGTATGCGACAGCGTGATCTGCGCAGACGCGCCAGATGATGAAGCTGAGGTAGCATGCATTGCACTTGGAAAAGCACTCTGCTAAGCATAAATAAAAGGAAGAAAAAGCGGCAGCCCTTTTGTCTGGGACTGCCGCTTTTTTTTTCGGACAATGAGAAAGACTCGCTGTCATTTGGCTGTTAAAATTCGGTATCATCCGCATCGGATGGCCGTGACGGTTTTAAAAGAATTCCGTTGATTTCCACTTCATCGGCTGCCTCGATCAGAATATACGGTGTTCCGTCGATCGTACGGGTTTCGATGAGCTGGGCCTTTTCCGGGCTGACTTTGATGATAACATCCGGGGTGCGGATCTCGTAGTTCCGTGTACTGGCCACGTTCGAAGCAACGAAGCTTGCTTTCTCATCCGCAATGGATTCGTACTTCTCGTCGAACTCGTCAAGCTGTTCATTCGGTACGCCGCTGCTGGCGAGCAGACGTTTTACCTCGTGTTTATCGAGCACCACCGGTTCCGGATCGTCTTTCCGCTCTTCAATCATGGTATTTAAGTTCTCCTGAATGGTCATAACAGTAGAAAAATCACAGGCGGAATCGAGAGTTTCTTCTATAATAGACTGAAACGTTTCTTTCTGGGATTTTGCGGAGAGTGGCGCCTGACAGCCCAGGAAGTGGTCAAGAAAGTCCGGCTGATCCATCTCTGCGTTTTTCGTGAAATACAGCAGATTGTGGATATCCGTGTTGCGGTCTGTGAAGGCCGGAAAGAGAAAACCGTTTTCCGGTGCGCCGACCACCCAATCCTGCACGCGGTTTTCAATCGTATTGTGGGACACATTGTAGCAGAGGCCCGGTTTGTCGAGTTTTACCGGGCAGATGCTGCAGAGGATAAATTCATAGACGTAATCGGAAGCATCGTCCATATCCAGATTATCCGAAGCGCGTCCCGGTACATCGTAGGCACCATGGATCAGAATAATATAGTAGTTTTCCGGATAGAGATAATCCGCCATCACCTTTTCATAAAATTCATCAATCAGCGCTTCGTCCTTCAGCTCACTGTTGCGGAGTTTTAAGAGAAACTCCTGTGTGCCGCCCTCACTTTCCTGGGAGAGCGGGAACTCCATATTCAGCAGATTCTTTCCGATGGTACCGGAGAGGGTGCTTTTAAAAATCTTAAAATACTTAAACATTTCTTCCTCTTCGAGAGAGAGAAACGCTTCTTTTAATTTTGTCTTAATATTCTTTTCCGCATCCACATAGCATCCGCAGATTCGCGTGATCGCACAGTGGGATGGGGTGAAGAGTCTTTTGATCTCGGCAATTTCCTTTTTGTTCATATAAAATGCTCCTTTATCAGCAATTTCGTATCTTAGACAAGTACTTTCTATTATAGACCATAGGGAAGGGAAAAGGCAAGAAAGAAAATAGCGACTATATCTTATTATACTTTAAATATAATTTCAAAAATCTTGACAGAGGTACCGATTCTGTTATACGATTAGGTCTAATAAAGGGGAGTAATTTGAGTTTGAAAATTTGCGTTTGCAAGTTTTCCGATTATTCAGCTACTTAAATGGATACGCATGAAATTAAGAAAAAGAGGAGAATGATAGTGGATATAAGTAAAAAATCTGTAAAAAAAATCCGGGAACTTATTGTGTTTACAGCATTTCTTGTGGTCGCACTGTGGAAGTTTAATGTGGTACTCGATGTGTTGAAAGCAATATGGGGGATCGTATTTCCATTTGTACTTGGCGGAGCGATCGCATTTGTGACCAACGTGCCAATGAGCTTTTTGGAAAAGAAAATTTTTGGAAGGGCAAAAAAAGAAAATAAGATCGTCGAAAAACTGGCAAGACCGATAAGCCTGTTCCTCACGATCGTATTTGCGGTTGGCGTGATTGTACTGGTGATGTTTGGTGTGATTCCGCAGCTTACGCGGACAATAGGAACCCTGATGATGAGTATCGCTGATTTTATTCCGCAGATGCAAAGCTGGATCCGGGAGTTTTCCCATAATAACCAGGAAATCATGAAGCTTGTAGATCAGGTACAGTTTAATCCGGATCAGGCGATCAAGTGGGGGATAAGCCTGCTTGGAAATGGTGCAGGAAATATGATGAATATCACAATGTCAGCAGTGGGTTCCATAGTTAGTGGATTGGCAGCCTTTTTTGTTGCATTTTCCTTTGCCTGCTATGTCCTTTTTCAGAAGGAAACGCTGCAGGTGCAGATTCGAAAAGTATTTTTCGCTTTTCTTCCAAAGGAAAAAGCAGATGCTTTTCTTAAAGTCTGCTCTCTGACTTATCGGACATTTGCAAATTTTCTTACAGGTCAGTGTCTGGAAGCCGTGATCCTTGGCTGTATGTTTGTTGTGATATTGAGCATTTTGAGGATGCCATATGCACTTTTGATTGGAGTTTTAATTGCGTTTACGGCATTGATCCCGATTTTCGGAGCCTTCATCGGGTGTGCAGTGGGAAGCTTTTTGATCTTTATGGTAAATCCGAAACAGGCAATTTTATTTATTATAGTATTTCTGGTGCTGCAGCAGATCGAGGGAAATCTGATCTATCCTCATGTTGTGGGTGAGTCTGTAGGGCTTCCATCGATTTGGGTTCTTGCAGCAGTTACGATCGGCGGAAACCTTATGGGAATTATAGGTATGCTTGTTTTCATTCCGTTGCTTTCCGTGTTCTATACTATTTTTCGGGAATTCGTATATCTGCATCTGAAAAAAAAGCATATCAAACAGGTGACAAAGACAGAAATAGAAGAAGATACGGCGGAAGAGATGGTAAATAGTGAGATACCAGAGGTGAAATGATAGAATCCCGTCTTTGAAGCTGTATGGTGATAAAACGGTTACAAACCCAGTAAATATGGGTATTGTGGCCGTTTTTTTTGTAGATCATTATTCAACCGTCAAACTTCCGGGTGTTTTTTATAGCAGTCCCAGAAAATAATGCAAAACTTCAGCACTGCAGAACGTGAATTACTGCGTCACAGATTTTTGTATCTTAGGCAAGTACTTCCTATGATAGACTACAGGGAAGGGAAAGGCAGGAAAGAAAAAAATGTACAATGGATATTACAACTGTCTTGTCACATGACAAAAGTTGTGGTATACTAAGCGCTAAAGTGTTAAAAAAATATCACGATTCAGGGTTCTGAATCGTTATGGTAAAAATAGGAAGGAAACAAAACCAATGGATACCAGAAGAGAAAAGCTGGAAGCATTAAAGAAAGAAAAAAACGCTGTCATCATGGCACACTATTACGTGCCGGATGAAGTGCAGGAAATTGCCGATTACATCGGAGATTCGTATTACTTAAGCGACATGGCGACGAAAGTGGACGCCAGTGTCATCGTTCTCTGCGGCGTTCGTTTCATGGGTGAAAGCGCCAAAATCTTAAACCCGGGCAAAAAAGTACTGCTCCCGGATCTGCATGCCGACTGCCCGATGGCTCACATGGCAGCGATTGAAAAAATCGAGGAAGTCCGGAAAGAGTACCCGGATGTGGCTGTCGTATGCTATGTCAATTCCACCGCGGAATTAAAAAGTCATTCCGACGTCTGTGTCACATCCTCCAACGCAGTGAAAATGGTAAAAGAACTGCCGAACCACGACATCTTCTTTATCCCCGACGAGCACCTTGGTACCTATGTGGCTGAGCAGGTGCCGGAGAAACATATCATCTTAAATGACGGTTTCTGCCACGTACATGCTGCCATCCGTCCGGAAGCTGCAAAGGCTGCAAAGGAAGCGCGCCCGCAGGCAAAGCTTCTCGTTCACCCGGAGTGCAGAAGTGAAGTCGTTGCACTTGCCGATTATGTCGGAAGCACCGCAGGCATCATCAAATATGCCGAGGCAAGTGAAGATACCGAGTTTCTCGTTGCAACCGAGCTTGGTGTTTTCGCGGAGCTGAAAAAGCGCTGCCCGGATAAGAAGTTTTATGCAGTGGGAAATACGCAGATCTGCCCAAATATGAAAAAAGTAACATTGGACAAATTAATAGAAGCACTGGAAAACGAGGAGAATGAAGTTCTGTTAAGCGAACAGGAAATTTCAGACGCACATGCGCCGCTGTTAAGAATGCTCGAGCTTGCAAAGTAACAAAATAAGCAGAACGCAGAAGCGGAAAAGAGGAAACGAAATGAAAAAGTATTATGATGCAGTGATTGTAGGATGCGGTGTGGCAGGATGCTTTGCGGCACTTCATCTGCCCCAGAAAGCCGATATTCTGATGATAACAAAAGCAGATACCGAGGACAGCGACTCCTTCCTCGCACAGGGCGGTATCTGTGTTCTGAAAAACGAGAGCGATTACGATGCGTTCTATGAAGATACGATGCATGCCGGGCACTACGAAAATACGCCGGAATCCGTCGACATTATGATCCGTTCTTCCCGAAATGTTATCAATCAGCTTATCGCCTGGGGTGTGGATTTCCGCCGCGATGAAAACGGGGAACTCTGCTATACGAAAGAAGGCGCACATTCTACCAATCGCATCTTGTTCCACGACGATGTAACCGGAAAGGAGATTACGAGCAAGCTTCTCGCGCAGGTAAAAAAGCTGCCGAACGTGACGCTTCTTGCGCACACGGAAATGTGTGATATTCTTTCCTGCAAAAATGTCTGCGAGGGTGTTTTGATCCGGGATGAAGAAGGAAAGCTGATTCCGGTTTATGCCAGGGATGTGATCTGGGCATGCGGTGGCATCGGCGGAATTTACGATAATTCCACGAACTTCCCGCATCTGACCGGAGATGCACTTGCAATTGCAATCCACAGGAACGTAGCACTGAAAAATGTCAATTACGTACAGATTCATCCAACAACGCTGTATTCCCAAAAGAAAGGCCGCCGTTTTCTGATTTCCGAATCTGTCCGCGGAGAGGGCGCTGTTTTGCTCGATAAAAACGGTGAGCGTTTCACCAATGAGTTGCAGCCGCGTGACGTGGTATCCCGTGAGATTCACCGCCAGATGGAAAAGGATCACACGAAGCACGTATGGCTTTCCCTGAAAACGATTCCGCTTGATGTAAAAGAACGGTTCCCGAATATTTACCAGAAATGCCTGGAAGAGGGATATGATATCACGAAAGAACCGATTCCGGTTGTACCGGCACAGCATTACTTTATGGGCGGCGTCAAGGTAGACAGCAATAGCGAAACGACGATGGATCATCTGTACGCAGCAGGTGAGACGAGCTGCAACGGCGTGCACGGTGCAAACCGTCTGGCAAGCAATTCTCTGCTGGAGAGCCTTGTATTCGCAGAACGCGCGGCAAAGAAGATGGCTGCCGAATGGGCCGCAGAGGGTCTTGTAGAGAACGCAGACCGCAAAGAAACGGCAACGGAGCCGAAGGAAGATGAATGGAAGCTCCTTGCAAAACGGTACGATATTAGAAAAGAAGATTACCAGGATATGGAAGAATATGCAGAACGCTGCAAAGAGAGCATCTGGGATGCGATCAGAAAGGAAGACAAATATGAATCCAATCACAAGAACACTAAATGTGGATAATCTGCTGCTGTTGGCGCTGCAGGAAGATATCTCCAGTGAAGATGTAACCACGAATGCTGTCATGCCAGAAGCCTGCCAGGGAACGGTACAGCTTCTCTGCAAACAGGACGGCGTCATTGCCGGTATGGAAGTATTTGCAAGAGTATTTACGCTGCTCGATGAGAAAACCGAGATTATTCCGTATGTGAAAGACGGCGATGAAGTCAAAAAAGGCGATCTGCTCGCAACCGTAAACGGCGATATCCGTGTTCTGCTGTCCGGTGAGAGAACCGCGCTCAATTATCTGCAGCGGATGAGCGGAATCGCAACGTATACGAGAAGCGTTGCGAAGCTGCTCGAAGGTTCCAAAACGACCCTTCTCGATACCAGAAAAACGACCCCGAATATGCGTATTTTTGAAAAATATGCAGTCAAAATCGGTGGCGGCCAGAATCACCGCTACAATCTGTCCGACGGCGTTCTGTTAAAGGACAACCATATTGGAGCTGCAGGCAGTGTCACAAAAGCGATCGAGATGGCACGCGATTATGCTCCGTTTGTGCGTAAGATTGAAGTCGAGTGTGAAAACCTCGATATGGTCCGCGAAGCAGCAGATGCAGGCGCCGACATTATCATGCTCGACAATATGACTCCGGCGCAGATGAAAGAGGCGGTAGCCGTCATCAACGGCAGAGCAAAAACCGAGTGCTCCGGAAATGTGACAAAAGAAAATATCGCCACTATCCTCGACACCGGCGTAGACTATGTTTCCAGCGGTGCACTGACGCATTCTGCACCGATTCTTGATGTATCATTGAAAAATCTGCATCCAATAGAATAAGTATAAAAATAGGAATCATTTCCTTATAGATATAAAAATCGCGAAATAAAAAAGCTTCTGTTCCTCCCGGAAAAAGGGAAGAACAGAAGCTTTTTTAAACAGGAAACTTCGTTGAATTTTCTTATAAAAAATTCTCCGGGTTTAGATTCCTTTTTTAAACAGGAGAAAGGAATATCCGATCGGAATCAAAACCAGCGCTGCGATCGTGAGAAATAAAATCCATTCAAGCTGCAGAAAGCTGTTTACGATCATGGCAACGCCGCCGATGATCCAAACCCAGCCGGCGAGGCGGTGAGTGCGGTTCCAGTTTTCCTGACTGTGAAGGGTCCATGGAACCTTGATGCCGGTTGTGTAGTTCTGTTTGCATTTTGGCATGTAATTGCCGATGAGAATAAAGAGAAGGCCGACAATCCCATTGCTAACAAAACCGATATCAACTGCGATGCCGACTGCGTTTGCGTAGATGGAGCAGCAGACGATCAGAGAGGTTACAGGTATGATCCACAGAACAAGACGGATCATCTTCGGGCCGATGTTCTGCCGCTTCGGATCAGAAAAAGTGAGAACAGCGGTAAAAATCTGCAGAGCGGCAAGAAACAGAGGAATACCGATCACTGCCATCGTTTTGCTGCTCCAGCCGTTTGGAACATTGTTTGTGCCAAAATGGGTGGCAATGGTGTCCGGCATGCGATTCCAGAGCAGAAGTCCGATCACCATCGGAAAAAGAGAAATGAGTGTTGTCAGAATCAGTGTTGTTTTATATTTTTTCCACATCAGAAGTGCCTCCTTTGAGCTCTGAAATCCAGAGCATGATTTCTTCCAGGACGGAAGTGTTGAGTTCATAATAAATAAAATTTTTCTCCCGGGATTCCAGCACAAGGTCTGCTTTTTTCAGAATACCGAGATGGTAGGAGATGGTTGCACCTGCCATATCAAAGTGCGATCCGATCTCCCCGGCAGAAAGTCTTTCGTTTTTCAGAAGCTCCAGAATCCTTCGCCGGACAGGATCGGAGAGAGCTTTAAACGTTTCTGCGAATGCCATGGAAACCTCCTTTCCGGCAGTATGAATGCAAACTAATTAGAAATTCATCTAAATACTTTTTATCACATGGAAAGCGAAAAGTCAATAAGCATTTCGAAAAAATTCCAAATAGTTTTATTGTTGATTTTGAGTTGCTATTTTCTGCAGAATACGCTACGATAAGGGAAAAGTTGTAGAAAAAGGGGGACAAAAACATGAAAAAACACCTGTCCGTGCGCTACGGCACGATTCAGGGCTGCTACTGGATGGGATACGCGGCACTGATGGGGTATGCCAGCGTTTATCTTCTTGAAAAAGGCTTCACAAACACACAAATCGGCCTTCTGACGGCAGTTGGCTGTATCGTGTCAGCGGTTCTGCAGCCTGCGCTGGCATCCTACGCAGATCGGCCGGAAAGCCCGTCCGTACGAACAATGCTCCTTGGAGCGAACCTGATTCAGCTTGTTCTTATCATTTCCCTTGCTGCAACGGCAGAAAGCAGTTCTATGGTGGTAAGGACACTGCTGTACGGCGCAAGCATTACGATGCTGATGCTGATGATTCCGTTCGTTAATTCTCTTGGTATGGAGACGATCCGCCAGGGAGAGGAACTTGATTACGGAATCGGGCGCGGCATGGGTTCCGTTGCATATGCGATTGCATCATGGCTGCTCGGCCGGCTGACCGCATCCTTTGGAGCAGACATGATTCCGATCTGGGCTATCGCACTGACCATTCTTTTCCTCATCTGTGTATTTCGCTTTCCGTTTAAAAAGGACAGGAAAAAAGCAGAAGCAGAAAAAGAAGAGACAGGAGCAGCCGGTCCGGTCGATTTTCTGAAACGGTATCCGTCCTTCGTGGTAGTACTGCTTGGCTGCATTCTGATCTTTATGTCACATAGCCTGATTAACAGCTTCAATTATCAGATTGCAATGGCAAAAGGTGGTGGCAGCGGTGAGATGGGAAATGCGATGACCATCTCTGCAGTTTCCGAGCTGCCAACGATGTTTCTGTTCGGCTATCTGCTGAAAAAGAAGGGCAGTGTTTTCTGGCTCCGTCTCTCCGGCCTGTTTTTTGTCCTGAAAAGCATAGGAACCTTCCTGGCCTTTAATATTCCGACATACTACACTGTTCAGCCGTTCCAGATGTTCGGCTGGGCGCTGATCAACGTCGCCTGCGTCTATTACGTGGACGGCATCATGGAGCCGCAGGATTCGATTAAAGGACAGGCATATATGGCGATGACCATCACCGCAGGAAATGTAATGAGCTCCCTGTTTGGCGGCTGGCTTATCGATGCAGCCGGTGTTGGCGCGATGCTGATCTGCGCATCTCTTGCGGCCTTCATCGGCTGGCTGATTGTGTGCCTCGGTTCGAAAGAAGCAAAAACTGCATAGGAAAGATAAAAGAAAGCGCCCGAAACCGAACGTGGTTCCGGGCGCTTTGCCGTACAGCTCTTATTTATTTCTGTTTCCTGTATACTTCTCATCACAGTATTTGCAACGGTAAACCTCTTTTTCCGGGTCAGCCAGGATAAAGACATGTTTTAATCCCTGCTCAATAGAGGTGATACAGCGCGGGTTTTTACATTTAATCACATCAACCACCTGTTTCGGCAGATGAAGTTCTTTTTTCTCCGTAATCTCGCCGTCTTTAATGACATTGACAGTGATATTGTGATCGATAAAGCCTAAGATGTCAAGATCCATCTTATCAACCGAACACTCAACTTTCAGAATGTCCTTTTTTCCCATTTTTTCACTTTTGGCATTTTTAATAATGGCTACGGTACAGTCCAGCTTGTCCAGTCCCAGATCATGGTAAATGGTCATAGCCTTTCCTGCTTTAATATGGTCGAGCACGAAGCCCTCTTCAATACGTCCTACGTTCAGCATAGCGAAAGATGCTCCTTTCTTAATCGACTTTGATGTTCAGCAGCGTCAGAATCAGGGCCATACGTGCATAAACACCGTACTGAACCTGTTTAAAGTAAGCAGCGCGCGGGTCATTATCCACGTCAACGGAGATCTCATTGACACGCGGCAGCGGATGCAGAACCAGCATTTCCGGAGAAGCAAGATCCATTTTGGACTGATCCAGAATATAGAAATCCTTCATGCGGATGTAATCATCCTCGTTGAAGAAACGTTCTTTCTGGACACGGGTCATATAAAGAACATCCAGCTTCGGGAGAACATCTTCCATTTTAATAACTTCCTCAAATGGAACATTGTTCGCCCGCAGCACATCATCACGGATGTAATCCGGGAGACGAAGCTCCTCCGGGGAGATTAATACAATTTTAATGCCGGTATAACGAACCAGCGCTTCAATCAGGGAATGAACCGTTCTGCCGAATTTAAGATCACCGCAGAAGCCGATGGTAAGATTGTTCAGGCGACCCTTTAAAGAACGGATGGTGAGAAGATCGGTAAGAGTCTGCGTCGGATGCTGATGTCCGCCATCACCTGCGTTGATCACAGGAATACGGGAGTACATCGATGCAACGAGCGGAGCGCCTTCTTTCGGATGACGCATGGCACAAATATTTGCAAAGCAGGATACCACGCGGATGGTGTCGGCTACGCTTTCACCTTTGGAAGCGGAAGAAGAATTGGCAGAAGAAAAACCAAGAACAGTACCGCCAAGATTCATCATGGCAGCCTCAAAGCTGAGACGGGTGCGTGTGCTTGGTTCATAAAATAAAGTAGCAAGTCTTTTGCCATCGCAGGCATGTGCATATTTCTCCGGGTTCTTTTCAATATCGTTCGCCAGATCCATTAACTGATCCAGTTCTTCGACCGAGAAATCAAGGGGACTCATTAAGTGTCGCATATATTACCTCCTATGAAGATCCTTATTTTTGTTACCGTTCACAGGTTCCCTGCGAACGGTAACATTCGCAGCCCTCATTTAAAGTTTTGCTTCGCAAAAGGAGGGCTGCTCACGCCTGAATCACTTTCTTACGCAGCGAAACAGCAGGTGTTTCCCTGCTGAGTGAACAGTAACTTATTTTTTCTGTGTTCCACCTTAACACAAAAACAGGATAAATGCAAGATAAAAAATGGCAGGAAAAAGGTCGAAAAGCAGAGTAATATGAAATGTGAAAAAATAAAGTGAAATAGCAGTCAAAAAGGAAAAAGATTGTACAAAAGCCGAATTTCGGAAGATCTTTTCTTGTAAATTAAACGGAGATGGAGTAAAATATTGATATCTGCAACAAATGCAGAGTATCAGGAGGACCAGATATGCTAGACTTAGGAAAAATCCGCGACGAGATCGATGCCACCGATGACGAGATCGTCCGCCTGTTCCAGCACCGGATGGCGCTGACGGCGGAGGTTGCGCAGTACAAGATAGAGACAGGAAAAGCCGTTTTTGATGCGGAACGTGAGCGCCAGAAGCTGGAAAAGCTGACAGGCGAGGGAACAAATGCATTCAATATAAAAGGCATCCAGGAGCTGTTCCAGCAGATCATGTCGATCAGCCGGAAACGCCAGTATCAGTTGCTGACCGAGAACGGCGGCGAGGAGATGACCGATTACACACAGGTTGACCACCTCCCGACGCACGGCAGAAGAGTTGTCTTCCAGGGTGTGGAGGGCGCCTATAGCTTCGGTGCCATGAAAGAATTTTTCGATGATACGATCACCAGTTTCCACGTAGACACCTGGAAAGAGGCGATGGAGGCGATCACAAAGGGCGAGGCTGATTACGCTGTGCTTCCGATCGAGAACTCCACCGCAGGCATCGTATCCGACATTTACGATCTTCTCGTGGAATACCCGCACTACATCGTCGGCGAGCAGGAGCTGCCGGTCGAGCATGTGCTGATGGCACTGCCGGGTGCGAAAGTTGAGGACATCCGTACCGTGATTTCCCACCCGCAGGCACTGGCCCAGTGCCGCCGTTTTCTCGATTCCAATGAAAACTGGAAAACAGAGGAACGACTGAATACGGCCGCCGCTGCAAAAGAAGTATCTGAGAGCGGGGATTTGACGATGGCAGCCGTCGGAAGCCCATATGCAGCAGAACACTTCGGACTGCAGATCTTAAAAGAAGGCATTTTTGACGCCCGGGGCAATACGACACGCTTTGTTATTATTTCCGGTCAGAAACGCTTTGTAAAGGATGCACAGAAAATCAGCGTATGCATGGAACTGCCGCATCAAAGCGGTTCTCTTTACAATGCACTGGCACATTTTATTTACAACGATCTGAACATGACCAAAATCGAGTCCCGCCCGATTCCGCAGCGGAAATGGGAGTACCGTTTCTTCGTGGATTTCGAGGGGAACTTAAGCGATCCGGCAGTCAAAAACGCACTGCGCGGATTGCAGGCAGAATCCGCGAAATTCCGGATTTTCGGAAATTATTAATCCAGAAGAGAGGGCCGTACCAAGCGGCCTTTTCGCATAAATAAAATGAAAAATGACAGGAAGGAAGAGACAAAAAGATGATTAGAATAGAAGAATGTATCCTCTACCGCGATTTCGCAGAGGGAGAGGTACTGCGCGATATGACGATACTGGTGGAGACCTACAAAAAACTGGTCAATGCTCAGATTTCCCTGAAGGACCGCCGGTTCCGTGAGAATATGAGCGCATATGAGCCGCAGTTTTACGAGGCACTGAACCGCCTTGTCGAGATGGCAAACCGCTACGGCTTCTCCGGAAATCTCTGGCATGATTATCTGACGTATCTGCTGGTAAACAAAGAAAATGCATTCTCTACCTCGTGCGAGATTGTCGGAAAAGTAGAGGGAAGCATCAACCAGATGGCAAAACACGACTTTGTCCGTTTCAAAGAACTGTTTGATTTTGATATCTGTGTTTTTGATGAAATTTTTGAGTCCGGCGATGCCTCTGTCATCAGTTCCTATGAGAACACGGACAGTCCAAATAAACTGTTCAACAAAGAAGTCCGGGATCGTATCTGTGAGCTGGCCATCCGTCTGGCAAAGGCTGCATCCGCAGATGAATTTATGGCTGATATGGTTCAGTTTTACAAAGATTTCGGAGTGGGAAAACTGGGACTTCACAAGGCATTTCGTATTGCGCATACAGGAGAGAACGTTGAGATTATCCCGATTACCAACATTCCGGATGTGCGCCTTTCTGATCTTGTCGGCTACGAAATTCCAAAGCAGAAGCTGATCGACAACACGAAAGCGTTTGTCGAGGGCAAGAAAGCAAACAACTGTCTGCTTTTTGGCGATGCCGGAACCGGAAAATCCTCCAGCATCAAGGGCATCCTGAATGAATATTACGATCAGGGACTTCGTATGATCGAGGTTTACAAGCATCAATTCCAGGATCTGAACGAGCTGATTGCGCAGATCAAAAACAGAAATTATAAATTCATTATCTACATGGACGATCTTTCTTTCGAGGAGTTTGAGATCGAGTACAAATACCTGAAAGCTGTGATCGAGGGAGGTCTGGAAAAACGCCCGGACAATATCCTCATCTATGCGACCTCCAACCGCCGCCACCTGATCAAGGAGAACTACAGCGACAAAGAGGGAACGAGACAGGATATGCACACTTCCGATACGGTACAGGAGAAGCTGTCCCTGGTATACCGCTTCGGTGTCAGCATCTATTTCGGTGCGCCGGATAAGAAAGAGTTCCAGAAGATCGTTTCCGTTCTGGCCGACCGCTACGGCGTGAAGTTAAGCGAGGAAGAGCTTTTAGCAGAAGCAAATAAATGGGAACTGTCCCACGGCGGTCTTTCCGGCCGTACCGCACAGCAGTTTATCGATTATCTGCTCGGAAAACAGTAAAAAGAAAAAGGTCAAAAAGTCCGCTTGGTATTGGGAGCGGGCTTTTTGGGATATCCTTTGAAAAAGAAGGAGGAAAAGCATATATGCAGTATTCCACATTTGCTGCCATTGATATCGGCAGCTACGACGTCATTCTGGAGATTTTCGAGATCTCCAAAAAGCAGGGTATCCGAAGCGTGGATAAGATCTGCCATCGGATGGAGCTTGGAAAAGATACGTACACGCTGGGAAAAATTCGCCCGGAAATGGAAGAAGAGCTGTGCCGTGTACTCGCAGATTTTGTGCGGATTATGGAAGGCTATCGCGTGGACGATTACCGTGCAACGGCATCCAGTGCGATCAGTGAGGCGTCGAACAGTCTCTATGTCCTTGGAAAAATTCATCAATTGACCGGTCTTTCTGTCACGGTTCTCTCCAACTCGGAGCAGCGTTTTCTTAGCTATAAAGCGCTCGCGGCGATGGAGGACAATTTTAACAAGATCATTGAAAAGGGAACTGCGATTCTCGATCTTGACGGTGGCAGTTTTCAGATTTCCCTGTTCGACAAGGATGCACTTGTCACAACACAGAACATCCGCATGGGAAGTCTTCGCATCCGCGAGCGTCTTGCCGGAATTCAGAGTGAGACGGAACATTACGAAGAGATGGTCGAGGAGCTGATCTGGAACGAAGTATCAAGCTTTAAAAAGATGTATCTGAAAGACCGCAAAATTGAAAACATTATGCTGATCGGCGATGTTTTCACCGACAGTGTTTATCAGAACATTGAAGAAAAAACGACAAAAATCATTTCCCGCGAAAACTTTAATACCTGGTATGAGAAAATTATCCGCCAGTCACCGATGGAGCTCGCCGTAAAACTTGGTATTCCGCTGGAAAACGCTTCACTGATGTATCCGTCTGCTGTGATTTATAAATGTCTGATTGATATGATGGGTGCGGAGCATATCTGGATTCCGGGCGTGCATATGACACGTGGTATTGCATACGAGTATGCGGAGCAGATGAAACTGCTGAAAGGCGGTCATAATTTCGAAAATGATATTCTGATGGCGGCAAAAAATATCGGAAAACGGTACGCAGTGAACCGTCCGCATGTCCAGAACCTGGAGATGACAGCGCTTGCCATGTTTGATGCGACGAAAAAGATGCACGGTATGAAAGAGCGCGAACGGCTGCTTCTCCAGATGGCAGTGATGCTGCATGACGTTGGAAAATACATCAGTTTCAATAATGTGGCGGATTCTTCCTATAATATTATCATGTCAAATGAAATCATCGGATTGTCGCACATTGAGCGTGAGATGGTGGCATTGATTGCAAGATACAACACGGTTACGCTCCCGTCCTACGATGAGCTGGTGATGGAATCGTCCTTGAGTGCCGAGCAGTATCTGACAGTATCCGAACTGACCGCAATCGTCCGTCTGGCGAATGCGCTCGACCGGAGTCATTTGCAGAAGATTCAGGCGATCCGCGCCACATTAAAGGAGCGCGAGCTGCAGCTTTCGCTCACGGTCAACCGCGATTTTACCCTTGAGCAAGGTTTGTGCCAGGAAAAATTAGATTTCTTCAATGAGGTATTCAGCATACAGCCGGTCATCAAACTGAAACGGCAGATGTAAAAGGAGGCGAAGAAAGATGGATATTGCACCATATAAGAAACCGGAATATTTCCGCAACCGGGAGTTGAGCTGGGTCAGCTTCGACGAGCGTGTTTTAAACGAGGCGCGGGATAAGAGTATTCCGCTGTTTGAACGTCTGAAATTTATCAGCATTACATCCTCCAACCTGGATGAGTTTTATATGGTTCGTGTGGCTTCACTAAAAGACCAGGTGCATGCAAACTATACGAAAAAGGATCTGTCCGGCATGGATGCGAAGGAGCAGCTTACCGAGATCAGCAAACGGACGCATGAGCTGGTGCAGCTGCAGTACAATACGTACAATCGCTCGGCGGTTCCGTCTATGGAGCACGTTGGCCTTACGATTATCAGTGAGCACGAGAAGCTGACGAAGGAGCAGGCGGAGTATGTGGATTCCTATTTTGAGGAAAACATTTACCCGGTTCTGACCCCGATGGCCATGGATTCGGCCCGCCCGTTCCCGTTGATCCGGAACAAAACATTGAATATCGGTGCACTGGTGCAGAAGAAAGAGGATTCGCTTCTGAGCCGTGCGGAGGATAAGAAAGAGAAGAAAGGCAAGGAGAAGGAAAAGGAAAAAGAACTGGAATTTGCGACGGTTCAGGTTCCTTCGGTACTGCCGCGTTTTATTCTGCTTCCGCAGGATGAAAAGACGGGACAGCGGTATGTGATTCTTCTGGAGGAGATCATCGAGCGGAACATTGGAAAGCTGTTCTTAAGCTACGATGTGGTCTGCGCGCATCCGTACCGTGTTATGCGAAATGCAGATCTTTCGATCGATGAGGATGAGGCTTCCGACCTGTTAAAAGAGATCCAGAAGCAGCTTAAAAAACGTCAGTGGGGCGAAGTGATCCGTCTGGAGGTGGAAGATAAGATGGATAAGCGGCTCCTGAAGATGCTGGAAAAAGAGTTTGACATCGATGAAGACGACCTGTTCCGGATTCCGGGACCGCTCGATCTGACGTTTTTAATGAAAATGTATGGGCTCGACGGCTTTGATGAGTATAAAATTCCAAAATACATTCCAGCAGCAGTTCCGGCGCTGATGAATGAGGATGACATTTTTACAAACATCCGAAAAGGAGACATCTTACTGCATCATCCTTATATGACGTTTGATCCGGTCGTGCAATTTGTACAACAGGCAGCAAAGGATCCGGATGTACTGGCAATCAAACAGACGCTGTACCGTGTGAGCGGCAATTCTCCGATTATCGCGGCACTGGCGCAGGCGGCGGAAAACGGCAAGCAGGTTTCCGTACTGGTGGAATTAAAGGCACGGTTCGACGAAGAAAACAATATTGTCTGGGCAAAGATGCTGGAGAAAGCGGGATGCCATGTAATTTATGGTCTTCTGGGACTGAAAACACACAGTAAGATTACACTGGTGGTTCGGCGTGAGGAGACAGGTATTCGCAGATATGTACATCTTGGCACGGGAAACTATAACGATTCTACGGCAAAGCTGTATACGGACTGTGGTCTGCTGACATGCAATGCAAAGATCGGTGAGGACGCAACAGCAGTATTTAACATGCTTTCGGGCTATTCGGAGCCGGATCGCTGGAACAAACTGATTGTTGCACCGCTCTGGATGAAGGACCGGTTCCTGCATCTGATTGCGATGGAAGAGGAGCACGCAAAGAAGGGACAGAAAGCGCATATTATTGCGAAGATGAACTCGTTATGCGACCGCGATATTATTGCGGCGCTTTACAGTGCTTCGGCAGCCGGAGTAAAGATTGACCTGATTATCCGGGGAATCTGTTGCCTGAAGGTTGGAATCCCGGGTGTCAGCGAGAATATTACCGTTCGCTCGATTGTCGGCAATTTCCTGGAACATGCGCGGATTTTCTACTTCTACAGTGGTGGAAATGAAGAGGTGTTTATGGGAAGCGCGGACTGGATGCCGCGAAATCTGGAAAAACGGGTGGAGATCGTGTTCCCGGTTGAGGATGAGCAGATCAAGAAAGAAGTAATGCATATTCTTGATATCCAGATGAAGGATAATGTGAAAGCCAGTATTTTACAGGCAGACGGAACGTATACAAAGCCGGATAAGCGCGGAAAGATGCTGGTGAATTCACAGGAGTATTTCTGCAGGGAGGCAACGGAAAGAGCGGAAAAACCGAAAGAACAGGAAAACAGCAGGGTGTTTGTGCCGGCGGAACCGGTGGAATAGGTTTGGACGGACGCCCCGTAACGCACACAAGGGTGATGCGCGGTTTCGGGAGCTAGTAATTCTAAGGCTCTGTCATTTTGCTAAAACCATGCGCCAAAAATCAAAACTCGCTGTCGCTCAGACAGTTGATTTTTGGCGCATAACGCAAAATGCCAGAACCTAAGAATTACACGCTCCCTGCAAATGCGCATCACCCTTGTGTGCGTTACGGGGCTGTGTGAAGGACGGACACGGATGTGGGAGCGGGAGCGCCCACTGCGTTGACATGAAAGAAGAATATGGTATGTTGTGATGAGAAAGAGCTGCAGCTTTGAGAGTTGCGGCGTTTTTTTTGTGTCAAAAATAATCTGTTGGGTATTGGGAAAAGGAATGGCTATTCAGAATTTGTTTTGAAAATTGGTTTTGCGGGTGATTTTCGGGGATTTTACAAAGAGTGATCTGGAAGAGTGGCTGGAAAAGAAGGGGATGGAGATAAGGGAAAATGTGGACATTTTTTGTAAAGTAACCGGTTATTTTATTAACGGATATTTTACAAAGCGGTGGTAGTGGGCTTTACGGAAGGAAAGGTATAATGAATCTCGACAAGACGAGGAGGAAGAAAAACGAATGTCAAATATTGTGTTGAAGAATGTCTGTAAATCTTATGATAAGGAACATTATGCGGTTCAGGATTTTTCGCTTGAAATACCGGATCGGGAGTTTGTGATTTTTGTTGGACCTTCCGGCTGCGGAAAATCGACGACGCTTCGGATGATTGCCGGTCTTGAGGAGATTACGAGCGGGGAGCTCTGGATTGATGGACAGCTTTGTAATTATGTAGAAGCAAAGGATCGCGATCTTTCGATGGTATTTCAGAACTACGCGCTTTATCCGAATATGACGGTATATGAAAACATGGCGTTTTCTCTGAAAATCCGGAAACAGCCCAAGGATGAAGTTGATAAAAAGGTACATGAGGCAGCTAAAATGCTTGGAATTGAGCATTTACTTGACCGGAGACCGGCAGCACTTTCCGGTGGTCAGAAACAAAGAGTTGCGATTGGAAGCGCAATTATGAGACGGCCGAAAGCATTTTTAATGGATGAGCCGCTTTCAAATCTGGATGCGAAGCTGCGGGCACAGATGCGGGTGGAGCTGGCAAAATTACATAAGGAACTGAAAACGACGGTGATTTATGTTACCCATGATCAGACGGAGGCGATGACGCTTGGTACAAAAATTATTGTTATGAAAGACGGTGTTGTGCAGCAGGCGGATACACCGGAGCGGATTTACCGCCATCCGACAAACAAATTTGTGGCTGGTTTTATCGGAGCTCCGAGTATGAATTTTATGGAAACGATGGTGATGGAAAGAAACGGAGCGGTTTATCTGGAGGCAGACGGAGGAGTTACCCTTCGTGCAAAAGGAGAGAACGAAATGGTGCTTCGTCGCGCTTATCTCGGAAAAATGGTGATCTTAGGTCTGAGACCGGAGGATTTACAGGACGAAACAACCGCTTCCGCACATCGGATCTGTTACGAAGAGAATCAGTTGAAGGCATTTGTTGACCTGCGGGAGATGATCGGTGCAGAAGCGTATCTGCATATGAATACCGGAAAAAATCTGATTACAGCAAGAGTGCCTTCCGAGGTGCCGGTTACTGTAAAGGAAAGCATTACATTGTATGCAGATATGGAGAAAGCACAGATCTTTGATCCGTTTACAGAAGAAAATATTTTATCTCTGCCGGTTGAAAAAGAAGAACGTGCAACAGCATAAGAAGGAGCAAGAAGTGAAAAAAGTAATCGAAAAGTGTAAAAAAGCAGAAGTTTATATGTATCTAATCCCGAGTATGGTGATCTTTAGCATCTTTCTGTTTTATCCGTTTTTTAAAACCATTTATCTGAGCCTGTATAAGACAAACAAGCTTGGAGAAGCGAAATTGTATGTGGGACTGGATAACTATAAAAGCTTATTATCGAATCCATCCTTTTACAACAGTCTCTGGGTTACACTGGAATTTGTGGCGATTGTTGTAGTCGGAAGTATGGCGCTTGGCCTTCTGGGAGCAGTTCTTTGCAGCAAGGCTTTCCCGGGAATCCGGGTATTCAGTACTTCCTATGCACTCCCAATGGCAGTAGCATCGAGCTCAGGCGCCATGATTTTCAAGATTATTTTAAATCCCACGATCGGTATCGTAAACAAATTGCTGCATGTGAGCATTAACTGGGTCAGTGATCCGAAATATGCGCTGATCTGTGTGGCTGTCCTTACGGCATGGCTGAACAGTGGCATCAATTTCCTGTATTTTTCGGCGGGACTTGGAAACATTGATGATTCGATTTATGAGCGTGCTTCTGTAGATGGAGCGAATGCAGTACAGAAATTTTTTAAGCTGACACTGCCGGGGCTTTCTCCGATCATGTTCTACACACTGGTTGTTAACATTATTCAGGCATTCCAGTCATTCGGACAGGTGAAAATCCTGACACAGGGAGGACCGGGAGAATCCACGAACCTGATTGTATATTCGATATACCGTGATGCGTTTTTTAATTACCGGTTTGGAAGCGCAGCCGCACAGTCCGTTGTTTTGTTTCTGATTGTCATGGCGCTTACCCTGGTTATGTTCCGCATGGAAAAGAGAGGAGTAAAATACTGATGTCTACAATAGCAACTACGATTGCCGGACCAAAAACTTATTCTGCAGAGGAGCTGCAGGCACTGCATCTGGCAATGAATGCAAAAGCAAAAAGAAAGAAAATGCTTCAGAAAACAGCGTTGGTTACCATGAACCTGATCGTTTGTCTGTTTATGCTGTTTCCGCTGCTTTATACCATCAGTGTAGCGTTTATGCCGTCCGGCGAGCTTTACACAATGGCAATGAACATCGTGCCAAAACATCCGACGCTGGAAAATTTCGTGGAAGCATTTCATAAAATTCCGCTGGTACGCTTTGTCCTGAACTCATTTTTGGTTGCGGGCAGCATTACGCTGGGTCAGATTGTAACATGTTCTCTTGCGGCATTTGCCTTCTCTTTCCTGAATTTCAAAGGAAAAAATGTTCTGTTTATGCTGGTCATGGCGACCATGATGGTGCCGGGTGAGGCAACCATTATTTCCAATTATCTGACAGTAGGAAGTCTCGGACTGCTCGATACCTATATTGTTCTGATCCTGCCTTCTCTTACCTCTGCAATGGGAATTTTCCTGTTCCGCCAGTTCTACATGACCTTTCCGATTTCGCTTTATGAATCGGCGAAGCTGGACGGCTGCGGGAATCTGCGGTTTATCGTAAAAATCCTGATGCCGCTGACAAAGTCAGCAATGGGAGCAATGGCGGTTTACACCTTTATCAATGCATGGAATATGTACATGTGGCCGCTGCTGGTTACAGGTTCGGACAGCAAGCGTACCGTACAGATTGGTATCAGTATGCTGAACAGCGTCGACGCACAGTCGATTACCCTGATGCTGGCGGGCGTGGTAATGATTATCATTCCATCCATTTCCATCTTTATCGTGGGCCAGAAGGCCTTAATCAAAGGAATGTTTTCGGGAGCAGTCAAGGGTTGATTCCTGTGACAGAAAAAAGAATAGAAAACTGTATGAAAAACGAGGAGAAAAAAATGAAGAAAAAAGTGATTGCATCAATTCTTGCGGCTTCTATGGCAGCTATGGCGCTTACCGGATGCGGAGGCGGAAAAACAACGAGTGAGGCACAGAGTGCGACAACAGATGAAACCACAGCCAGCACAGAGGCAGGAAGTACGGCAGATGGCGCAGAAGCACCGGATTTAAACCAGGATACGAAGGGAACCACGATTACCTTCTGGCATTCCATGGGCGGTGTCAATGGCGAGGCAATGGGTTATCTTGTCAATAAATTCAATGAAGAGAATACCGATGGCATTACCGTTGAGGCGGTTTATCAGGGAGAATATGATGATACGATTAACAAACTGAAAAGTGCACAGATCGGAAATATGGGAGCAGACCTGGTACAGATTTATGATATCGGAACACGCTTTATGATTGATTCCGGCTGGGTCATTCCGATGCAGGAGCTGATTAATGCAGATGGCTATGACATTTCCCAGATCGAGCCGAATATCGCTGCTTATTATACGGTAAACAATGAGCTGTACTCGATGCCATTCAATTCGTCCACACCGATTCTGTATTACAACAAAGATATGTTTGAAAAAGCAGGGATCACTGAGGTTCCGACAAGCCTGGAAGGAATTCTTGCTATCGGTGATGATCTGAAAACAAAGGGCGGAGCCGGTGAACCGCTGGCACTCTCCATCTATGGATGGTATTTCGAACAGTGGCTCTGTAAACAGGGACTTTCCTATGCGGATAATGGAAATGGCCGTGATGCCGCTGCTACTGCAGTTGAATTTGATTCCAACGGCGGAGCGCTCAACATCTTAAATGAGTGGAAAGCCCTGAACGATGCCGACGTTGCACCAAACGTAGGCCGTGCCGGAAGTGATACCGCAACGACAGACTTTACTTCCGGAAAAGCAGCGATCACCCTTGGCTCTACCGCATCTCTGAAGCAGATTTTACAGGATGTCAATGGAAGCTTCGAAGTTGGAACCGCATATTTCCCGACAATCAAGGACGGCGATGAGGGCGGTGTTTCCATCGGAGGAGCCTCTCTCTGGGCATTGAACAACAACGATGATGTGAAAGCAGCAGCTACCTGGAAATTTATTAAATTCCTGATTTCCCCGGAATCTCAGGCATACTGGAATGCCGAGACGGGTTACTTCCCGGTAACAACAGCTGCTGATGAGGAGCAGACCTTTAAAGATAATGTAGCACAGTATCCGCAGTTCCAGACAGCAATCGACCAGCTGCACGATTCCAAGCCGCAGTACGCCGGCGCACTTCTCTCTGTATTCCCGGAGGCAAGACAGATTGTGGAAACAGAAATCGAGAATATGATCAACGGAAACGAGACTCCGGAGAAAGCAGTAGAATCGATGGCTTCCCAGATCAACAGCTCCATCGAGGACTATAATCTGGTAAATGAATAAGAGACAGGCTTTACAAAAATAAGATTTCGTCCTATAGTGAAGAAAAACGAGTTCCCAAAGCGTGTTTGAACGGTTTCTATGAAGGGGAAGATCCGAGTTACGAAAATGATTTTTCAGATATGACTGGAAATGCGTCGGAGACAAAAATCCGGCGTGTTTCCGGATTTATAGTAAGCCTCCAAATAATGCAAAAGAGTCAGTACCGCTTTTTTAATTATTTTCAGGGTTTACGATAAAAGAAAAAAAGCTGCAGCCGGGACAAAAGATAGAAAAGAGTGCAGGTTTGGAAATGGGAACGGAAAATGGAGGACAGATACGAGATGAAAACAAAAGTATGGGCACACAGAGGAGCCAGTGCATATGCACCGGAAAATACACTGGAAGCGTTTCTTCTTGCGGCAGAGCAGGGAGCAGACGGTGTGGAGCTGGATGTACAGCTGACGAAAGATGGCGAGATGGTTGTTGCCCACGATGAAGAAATCGACCGGGTCAGTGACGGAAGCGGATTTGTCAAAGATTATACACTTGCGGAATTAAAGACCCTGAACTTTAATAAGACACATCCGGAGTATCAGAATGTAAAAATTCCGACGCTTCGCGAAGTATATGAAGCATTAAAGCCAACGGGAATGACGATCAATGTCGAGCTGAAAACCGGTATTTTCTGGTATAAAGACCTGGAAAAAAAGGTACTCGAGCTGACAAAAGAGATGGAGATGGAAGATCGCGTGATTTATTCTTCCTTTAATCATTACAGCATTGCAAAAATTCTGGAACTGGATCCGAAAGCCAGCACCGGCATCCTCTACGCAGATATTATTTATGATGTCGTGAATTATGCGAAAAAAATCGGAACAGGAGCTCTTCATCCGGCAACCTTTCATGTGCAGATGGCAGACTTTCTTCAGCAGTATGTGGAAAGCGATCTTGCTGTGCATGTATGGACGGTCAATGATAAGGCGGAGATCGAGCGTCTGATGGAGGCCGGTGTTGACGCAGTCATCACTAATTATCCGGATGTGGCCGTTTCCTGCCGCAACGCGAAGTGATACCGATTGGAGAAAAAAAGCTGTTCCTTTTGGATATCGACGGAACCATCTGCGTGGGGAACCGTCTGATTCCGGGAGCAGACCGGTTTTTAAACGGACTGTCCGAGTACGGCGGAGATTATGTGTTTATCACAAATAATACGACGATGAGCGTAGCAGATTACCGGAAAAAATTTGCAAAGCTGGGCATCCCGACAACAAGCGCGAACTTTCTGACGGCTTCTGTTGCAACAGCGCATTATCTGAAGCAGAAATATGGATCCCGTCCCGTCTATGTGCTGGGAACGGACTCTCTGATCCGGGAATTGGAGAGCTTCGGTGTGTGTACCACCCACGATCCGGAGAAAGAAGGAATTGCATGTGTGCTTGCAAGCTATGACAATGAACTGACGTATCAAAAACTGACGGATATCTGTCGGCTGTTGACAGAGCGCCCGGAGCTCGATTACGCTGCAACGAACCCGGACTATGTTTGTCCGATTGAATTCGGCTACGTGCCGGATTGCGGTTCCATCTGCGAGATGATCGGTCATGCGATCCAGCGTATGCCGACTTATATCGGAAAACCAGGCATACGGATGGTTGAGATGGCACTTGATATGACAGGCAGAACGCGCGATGAGGCTGTTCTTGTGGGAGATCGTCTCTATACGGACATTGCGTGCGCCAACATGGCGGGCATTTCTGCAGCACTTGTGCTTTCCGGCGAATCTACACGTGAAGAAATGCAGAACTCGCAGTATCTTGTGGAGTATATGTATCCATCCGTAAAAGAAATGTATTCGGAGTGGGTGTACGGACAAAAAAAGAAATGTTCTTAAAATTCCGAAACGGTTATGGTTTTGGAACAAAAAAACAGAAAGAAGAATTCTGAGAGGAGAACCTTTTTCCGAAGGAGTTCTTCTTTTTTGCTGCGGAAAAGGATACTTTCCGGATATGGGGTAAAAGCCTGGGACGGTATAGAAAAAGCTTGCCAAAAGAGGGAATTTCCCTATATAATGATTCAGACTATAATAGGAAAGTAACTATTCAGAGCCCCATCTCGATTCCACTTACGCTGCATCTCGATGTTGCTTCTCGCCATATGAAAAGGAAGAAAACCGCTCATTCATGCAAGCATGATTCGCAATTTTCTTCCATTTTGCATGGCTCTGAATCGTTACATATGAAAAAGAAAACGATCAGGAGATCGGAGAATTCCAATACAACAGAAGAAGGAGAATTTATGCATGAGTATTTTAAATGTAGAACATCTGTCCCACGGCTTCGGCGACCGTGCGATTTTTGAAGATGTATCGTTCCGCCTGTTAAAGGGGGAACACATCGGTCTGGTAGGCGCAAATGGCGAGGGAAAATCAACCTTTATGAACATCATCACCGGAAAGCTGATGCCGGATGAGGGAAAGGTTGAGTGGGCAAAAAACGTCCGTGTCGGCTATCTGGACCAGCATACCGTTCTGGAAAAAGGTATGACGATCCGTGATGTGTTAAAAAGCGCTTTTTCCTGGTTGTACGAGATGGAAGAGCGGATGAACACGATCTGCGATTCCATGGGCGATGCCTCCGAGGACGAGCTGAATCAGATGATGGAGGAACTTGGTGTGATCCAGGAAATGATGGATGCACATGACTTCTATATTTTGGATTCCAGAATAGAAGAGATTGGCCGCGCGCTTGGCCTTGAAGAGATCGGTCTCGAACGCGATGTCACCGAACTTTCCGGCGGACAGAGAACGAAAGTACTTCTGGCAAAATTACTTTTGGAAAAACCGGACATCCTTCTTTTGGATGAGCCGACCAACTACCTGGATGTGGAACATATCACCTGGCTGAAACGATACCTTGAAGAGTATGAAAATGCCTTCATTCTGATCTCTCACGATATTCCGTTCCTGAACAGTGTTGTCAATCTGATCTATCATATGGAAAATAAAGAGCTAAATCGTTATGTTGGTGATTATGACCACTTCCAGGAGGTTTATGCAGTCAAAAAAGCGCAGAAGGAAGCTGCCTATAACCGCCAGCAGCAGGAGATCAGTGAACTGAAGGATTTCGTGGCACGAAATAAAGCCCGTGTGGCAACCAGAAACATGGCTATGTCACGGCAGAAGAAGCTGGATAAGATGGATGTGATCGAGCTTGCAAAAGAAAAACCGAAGCCGGAATTTCATTTCCGCACTGCGCGTACTTCGGGCCGCTTCGTTGTGACTGCAAAAGAACTTGTGATCGGCTATGAAGAACCGCTCTCCAGACCGCTGACCTTTGCGATCGAGCGTGGCGAAAAGATCGTGCTCACCGGTGCCAACGGAATTGGAAAAACAACACTCTTAAAGAGTATCCTCGGTTTGATCCCGTCCCTTGGCGGAAACGTGGAGCTTGGCGATTATCTGGAAATCGGATATTTCGAACAGGAAATGCCAAAAGGCAACACCAACAGTTGTATCCAGGAAATCTGGGAAGAATTTCCATCCTATACCCAGTATGAAGTCCGCGCAGCGCTCGCCAAATGCGGTCTTACCACACAGCACATTGAAAGCCTGGTGCGTGTCCTTTCCGGCGGCGAGCAGGCAAAAGTGCGCCTCTGCAAACTCATCAACCGCGAAACGAACCTCCTTGTCCTCGACGAGCCGACGAACCATCTTGACGTGGACGCGAAAGAGGAGCTGAAAAACGCACTGAAAGAGTACAAAGGAACTGTTCTTATGGTCTGCCATGAGCCGGAATTTTATGATGGCCTGGCAACCAGCGTATGGGACTGCTCGGAGTGGACGACGAAAGTGATTTAATCGAATCAAGCAAGTTCCCTGCTTCCATTGCGTGGAGCAATAAGCAGTGGGTTGGGACTTGTTTGTATCAGGAGTGGTACAAGTCACTCCTGATAAGCTGCGAAGAAGTTATTCGGTTATGAGCAAGTAGCGAAACGGATTGCGAATATCCGCTTGGCTAATATTAAGAAGAAAAGTCAGCAGAAAACGGACTTTATAGAAAGTGTTTTCTGCTGATTTTTTGCATTTAACAAGTAGTTAGACAAAAAAATGAATATACAGAATTGTGTGTATTTTTCTGAAAATAAGAAAATTCGAAAAAAGGTATTGACTTTTGCTGGCGGCGGTGTTATTATAACTAAGCTGTCAGCGAGAGCTGATGCGAATGAGTTTCTTTGAAACAGAAAAACCTAGTTCGGAGCCGGGTGGCTGCCGCGGGTTGCAAAAACTGCTTCAAAAAAACTTGAAAAAAGTTCTTGACAAAAGCAAATGAGTTTGATAAAATAAACGAGTTGCTGATCGAGAGAACAGCAAAGAAGTTCGAAAGAGCTTCAAAAAATAAATTAAAAAAGTTCTTGACAAACGAAAAGCTCTGTGATAAAATAAACGAGCTGATCCGAGTCGGAACGGCAGAGATCCTTGATAATTAAACAGTGAAACACATCCTCGAAAGTTCTGAATAAGTAATTCAAAACGATCGAAAGATCCT